>Ga0209937_1000233_pt1 | contig 19183 bp, 9 predicted proteins | sample SalPon1_B_H2O_MG_FD_185699 | JGI IMG/M metagenome (GOLD analysis project Ga0209937, IMG submission 185699) | Salt pond water microbial communities from South San Francisco under conditions of wetland restoration - Salt Pond MetaG R1_B_H2O_MG... | ecosystem: Environmental > Aquatic > Non-marine... | reverse complement strand
CTGATTCAACATCTGAATGTGCTGTGTCGGTTATTAATTTTCGCCATTCGCCTGCATGAGCATAATATAACGCACCTGTTTCATGGACGTGCATGGTCATTCCATGGTATATGCCGGCGTCGTAGTTTATTAAATCCGCTTCTAATTGTATTGCATTAGCGTATTTTATTATGTTGTTGCCAAAATCCCAAGTGCCTTCTACCCACTGTAATTCATCTTCTGTGTCCGCTTCGTAAGGAATGCTCTGTGCCTCAGCGAGATTTGCAACTGGAATCCATTCACCTGCGTGAGCAAAAAACAGTCTGCCTTCTGAGTGAACATGCGCAATCATACCGTGATAGACGACTGGGTCTACCTCTGTTTCCAAATCGCCTAGTGTGTCCCAGTGAAAACGTATGCGATTCTTTTTGCTCTGTAAATCCAGTTGTGCATTAGAGTTGATGTTTTGAAAATCTGCTCTTGCAACTTCCGTTCCCCCTACAGTATCACCGTTGTAGACACGTAAACTACCAGTGCTTCTATTTGTGTAAATTTGGCCACTAGAGCCTGTGATTCTGTCTAGGAAGATGTTTTCTCTGGGTATGATTCGGATTCTGTCAAATAGTTCACTCATTGTATAGTTCCATTTATAAAGTATTTATTTGGTTAGAGAATATAATTACGAGTATGACACACGTTTGCGCAGGCGCACTGTTTTTTGCTCGAGACACAGGTAGATTTTTATTTCTGCATCGCACGCAATCAAAACACAGTCGAGTATGGGGATTAGCAGGTGGTACAGCAGAGTCAGGAGAAACTGCTTGGCAGGCCTGTAAGCGTGAGATCGCAGAAGAAGTTGGTCGAGTTTTAATAGAAAAAACAGTGCCTCTAGAAACTTTTGTCTCTCATACAAACGGTTTTGTATTTTACACCTATCTCTGCGTTGTTAAACAGGAATTTATTCCTATGTTAAATCAGGAACATGACGGGTATGCTTGGGTATCTTATTCTGCATGGCCTCGGCCATTGCATTATGGTTTGAGAAATACTCTAAATAAAAAATCAAATCAAACAAAGATAAAAACCGTTGAATCGTTGTATTATACAATAAATTAATGCTGTTGCATTGCGTTTTTTAAATTTGCAAAATACAAAAATGAATGGCAAAACTAATAAATGTTGCAGACCTTAAGTTAAGTATCTATACTTAATTGTTTTTGCGGTACGGTCTCTTAGTACGTATCTATAGTATCACTGGAACCTTGGTCTACATCTGTGGCTGGAAATTCTCTACCATTGCCCCATACAATTCTTACTGCGCCTTGTCCGCCATCAGTCCCAGAAGCATTTGTATCGTCCTCGACAGCAGCGCCGCCGCCGCCGAATTCGCCTGCTCTACTATTTGTAGGAGCAGATGGAGCATTACTTCCGCCTCTGCCAGCCGGCGAACCAGATGTTCCGCTGGATCCTCGGCCTTCGATGCCTACACCACCACCACCGCCGTCTGCTCCTGGTGGTCGACTGTTTACAGGCTCTCCACCGGCGCCGCCGCCGCCGCTGCCACTTTGGTTTTCTCCGCCGCCGTTGCCAGAATACCCGCCGGCACCGCCACCGCCGGCGCCTGCACCATTATTTCGAGCATCGCCGCCTTGGCCGCCGAAGCCGCCGCCGTCACCTTGAAAGCCGCCGCCGGCGCCGCCTGACGCACTAGACCGATTTGAAAAACCTCCTCGGCCGCGTAAGCCTCTAACAACTCTTGAACCGCCTACTTCTATGTAACTCTCTTCGCCGTCTCCCCCGTCGCTGGAATTAGTTCCGGCATTCCCGCCAGCACCAACTCTAACAGTAATAGTTGATCCCGGAGTCACAGAAACGTTGTTTGTCCAGCCCAAACCGCCACCGCCGCCGGCTGAAGCACCAGGTCCTGAAGATCCATTGTTGCCGCCGCCGCCGCCGCCGCCGCCGACACTGACTACAGAAATAGACGAAACGCCATTGGGGACAGTCCAAGAAGTGGTGCCTATAGAAGTAAACACTGCTTCGCCTGGAGCAGATACGTTTGCGCTTGCAACAGGCAACCATTTTGTGCCATCGTATACTTCTACATAAGTTTCATCTGTGTTATATCTCATCATTCCTAGGCTAGGAGATGAAGGGCGCTGTGCTGTTGTCCCGACAGGTAATGTTATAGATTCTGTTGAATTTATTCTTGTGTTTTTTAGATTTGCCATGTTATATCGTTACCCATCTTGATCCGTCGTACACTTCAAACTTTCCGTCGTCGGTGTTATATCTAAAATCACCAATTTGCGGACTATTAGGTCTTTGAGCAGTAGTCCCGCTGGGAATTTTTAAAAATCCCGTATCATTAATTGTAGTGTTTTTTAGTGTTGCCATGCAAAATCTCTTAGTACGTATCTATAGTATCACTGGAACCTTGGTCTACATCTGTGGCTGGAAATTCTCTACCATTGCCCCATACAATTCTTACTGCGCCATTACCACCGTCCGCAGCGCCGGCACCAGAATCATCTTCTGCTCCTGTTCCGCCGCCGCCAAATTGTTTTCCGTTTCCGCCAGAACCAGGGTTTCCTCCCGTGGTTCCAGAAGAATTATCGACTCCTGTTCCACTCGCACCTTCGCCTAGTATGCCCACACCTCCGCCACCGGCAGTAACATCTGAAGTGAAACCGTTTGCTCCGCTGTGGCCACCACCACCACCGCCGGTTCCGTCTGTCGGTCCGCCGGTTCCTGTACCACCATCTCCGCCATTACCTGAGTATCCCCCGGCTCCGCCGCCGCCGCCGGATTCATTTCCGTTTTGACCACCACCACCAGCACCGCCGGATCCACCTCCGCCGCCTAAAAAAGTACTCGGTGTTCCGGAACCAGATCTGCTACTTGAATTATATGTTCCTCTTGAACCGCCTGAAGCCTGGGCTAATACGGTGCCGCCTCTATTAACAGACGAGCTACCACCGTTTGTTGCATTGTTGTTTCCGGCAGACGTTCCGCCAGAACCGCCGAACCCCACAAAAACTGAAAGTGTTTCACCTGGCGTTACCGGAATGTTGTTCCTCCAGTGTAATCCGCCGCCACCTCCGCCGCCTCCGGAGAAACCGTTAGACGGCGAAGTTGATGTCGACCCGCCGCCGCCTGCGCCAACAGTGACAATAGATATAGAGGTAACGCCTTGAGGAACTGTCCAACTTGTATTTCCGAGATTAGTAAACACTGCTTCGCCTGGTGCACTATTGCTGCTGCTGCTTTGGATTGCTACCCATCCTGAACCGTCGTAAAATTCTACATAATCTTCGTTTGTGTTCCAACGCATCATGCCCAATTCTGGCGAGCCCGGGCGCTCCGCAGCATTGCCTACAGGAAGATTAATAAATCCTGTATCGTTAATAACAGTTTTATCTAGTTCAGCCATTTTTCTGTGCCAATTCCTTTACAGCGTCTATTAGATAAGCAGTTAATCGCGAGTAAGAAACACTCTTATGTGTGCCTTCTGTATTAACTAATTCGGGTATAATTTGTTCTACTTCTTCTGCTATTAGGCCTGCTTCTCTTTCACCTGTGCTTTTTCTTGTAAATTCTACTGGATTTAGGGCAAGTATTTTTCTAACAGAATCCGACAGTGGCTCAATATCCTGTTTGAGCACCATGCTTGATGTTTCAGTAATTGTGCCTGCTTGCACTGTGCCTGAAAATGTACCGTTTGTAGCATTTGTAATCGATCCTGACGAAATACTCAAAATTCCATCACTGAACACTGTAGATTCTAGTGTTCCTGTGCTAGGAACAAAACTTAATTTGGAAGAAGCAGTGTCTACACCGGAAATTGTTCCTGAGTTTGAAGTGCTAATAAGCGGATAGTATGTGCTGTTATCTGCAGACTGGTTTGTAACTTCTATAGTAAGATCTGTAAATGAAAGATTGCCACTGCCGTCAACTGTTAAAACATCGCCTGCAGACCCTGTGTTTGTAGGAAGCGTAAGAGTGTAATCTGTTGCAAGTTCTGGTGTTTGAATAAACACGCTGTTATCTTCTGAGTTGTCATTAAACACCAAAGAAGACGAACCTTGTATACGTAGATTAGAGTTTACAACGGTCTCACCAGTGCCGTTGGGCGCAAACTCTATGTTTTCATCGGCAGGCAGAGTTCCAAAAATATTTCCGCTACTGAAATAGTTTCCCAGTATCGATCTACCTGTTACACCTGTTGATATTCTTCTTGGCATTTTGTATCCTTGTTAGCTTGTTGGAGTTTCTATTCCGTATACTACAACATTGACGTCTGTAGAATTTGAAAAAACAACTATTCTTTTATCTGCATCTAGCACAATGCCTGAACGCTCTAGCACACCATTACCTAGTAATTCTGCATCATACTCTATCCATTCATCGTTTGTGGGTGAATCTGCTAGAGCAACAGCTACTCTTACTGTTCGCGACTGTGAGTTTCTATTTGTAACATTTACAGTTACAACCGAAAAAGTATTTGCGGGAACTGTATACACTGCTGTGTTTGTAGTTGCTACTAGATCCGCTGTTCCTAGTATTCCTGTTGCCATTTGTTTTATCTCCGTTTTATCTTAAAAAGTACTGAAAGGCCAGCGGTACACCTAATACCGTTCCTCTAAATCTTATATTACCAAATATATTTATTGGTTCTCCATTAATACTTGATATTTGGTTGCCGCCAATAAAGATGTTACCTGCAGTAATAGTATTTACATTAAGTGACGCTCCGCCGCCTCCAATCTGCGATTCGATGTAGGCCTTGACTGCTCTTTGAGTGGGAACAATATTGTCGGAGTCTGCAGTAAAGAAAGGATCTGTTGAGAATTCACTTATTGCTGCAGAGTTGCCTCCTAGTGAAACTTCGCCCAGTGTTAGTTCCTGCAGGCCTGCAAGGTTAAACGCGTCTGCAGAAATTGTAGCAACACCGGTGCTCTGTTCAACAGAGAACAAATCACCTACTCTAAAGTTACCATCTTGGTCAGTTGAAGTAAAGAACACTCTGCCACCATCTTCACTGCGTGTTTCGTTATCTTGATCAGGAGTATTTTGGGGTTGTCCTTGAAAACGACTGGGATAATTTGTATCTGAAAAATTGCCTGTGCCGATATCTAAGAAATCGTGACCAGTTAATCTTACCTGTGAATATCTTATTCTTAGAGTAACTTCATCTTCGTCGTCTGGGGCTTCTGCAATAGTAAGTCCAGGAGATATTTGCAGGAATGCAGTATAAGATCCGTCGTTATCTCCCACAAAACTGATAGTTGTAACCAATTTGAAATATCTTCCTGGCAAACTTGCAAACTCGACATTAGAACCGTCTATAGGTTGATCTGATATCCATTTTACTGCTATCTGATCAACCGGCTGTCGAAAATCTGCTTCACCATTTGAATTTTCAGCATTTACATCAGCACTTGCTTCTGAATAATTGCTGCCTCTGCTGATAAAGGTTGGATTTGCAAGAGCACCTTTACCTAGTCTTGGCAGAAGAATAACATCTTCTGTGTTACTTGGATCTGTTACAGTAACGGTAGGTTCGGTGCTGTAATTCGACCCTGGCTCTTTCAGTCTAATTTCAAATATCTGTTCGTTTGACACACTTGCTCTGCCTGTTGCTCGTGCACCAAGATTAGCAACAGATAGCGTGCTATCTTGCGCAACAGAACTAGCAACAAATGAAGTTGTTCTGTCAGGATTGCCGTGGGCGACTGCAGAAAAACCTGTGGTTACATTGGTATCAACTGATTGAGCAGTCCATTCTAGACCATACTCGGAATAATATACAACAGAATTTTCTGTTGCACTTGTGATTACAAACACTCCTTGTCCGTAAGCAATTTGTGCAGGTTGATTTATTGAAGTAACTCCTGTGTCTGTCCAGGTTACGCCGTCTAGACTGTAAAGCACACTTCCTTCTGAACTTATAAGTACAAACCTTCCGTTGCCCCATTCTATATCAGTCCATGTGCCTGAAGTTTCAATGTCTGTTGTGGTATTCCAGTTAACACCGTCGGTAGAATATGAGATTTCAGTCACCCCTGACCTTGCAGCAACAAACAATTTTTTCCCGTATGTAAGGCAGGAGTAGCCAGTTGCCGGTAAAGCGTCTGTTGTGGTGATCCAATTATCTGCACTATTCTGGCTGTACACAACGTCTCTTGAGTTATTACTTATAGATACAAATCTATTATCGTCTGCATCTATATTTCCAAATACGATCTTTTTATCTCCCGATGTAGGTAATCCAGAAAGAGCATTATTCCAATTTTTTGCGTCAGATGAATAATTTACAGTACCGTCTTCTGAAATTGCTACAATTAAGGCAGATTTAAACAGTGACGATCCGTCGTCTAGCAGTCCTGTTGCAATATCCCTCCAGGCCTCTGTAGTTGACATCGTTTCTGTTGTCCAATTAATACCGTCTATGCTTGTATGAGCAATTGCGCTTGAATTTTGATCAACACCTACAAATAGACCTTTTTCGCCGTAGCCGTCAAAATCAAAATCAAGAACAGTGCCTGAATCGTCTAGAGCAATCAGTGTGACTGTGATATCATTACTTGGAGTAACACCCCCTAGAAGAGTACCGTCGATAGTTACAGTTTCCAGTCTCTTGTATCCTGACCCTGTAGAGTTAAGAGCAACATAGTATTTTGATCCTACTCTTACAACATCGAAAGACACGTTTGACCCAGAGCCCCCTGTTGCTGCAACATTTGTGTATTCTTCTGAAGTTTCAAAATATTCGATTGCAGATAGAGCCACCGAAGAATTCAAAGCACCGGTTGCTACAGAGTTACTAGGAGCAGAAAATTCTACTCTAGGTTCAATCTGATATACAGATGTCGAATTTGGCTCCACTATAGGAATGCCTGGAACAACATGCTCCCAGCCTGCAGTACCGTCTTCTCTGACAACTGTTGCTTCTTTTGAACCTGCATTATAGGTATCAATGAAAGCATACTGTCCTTCGCCGGCGCCGCCTATGATATAAATGGCCATGCCAGGATATGCAGCGCTTAAACTTCCGTCTGTGGCTGCAAGAAAAATACCAGTCAAACTGCCTTCCTGTGCAGTATTACTTTGTATCGTGTATCCTTCTCCGCCTGCAGGTACGCCTTCTGTTGCGCCTATTCGAGCCTGGAATACTGCGTCGTCTCTGAATTCATCTGCTTCTATTTCGGCTCCTATCCCTGCGCCAAACACTTCAATTTCTGCTTCTGTATAGTTATTACCAGCGTGTTCAAATTCTAAAGCAAGTATCTGATCTCCGTCGACTGTAACATTTGATATAGTAGCGTTAAACTGTGAACTGTTATCTACTACTGCTTTTACAGGAGTTTCTTCTAGATCGACACCTTCTGCTACAGAACCAAATGTGCCATATGAATTATTGCCGTTTGTTGCTCTTATTCTTCCTCCATTTTCTGCAAGATAACCTACATGAGCATAATATGAGAACACTGATACAAGTTCTGCTCTGCCGTTGTTTGTTATCCATGCTCCGATACCGTCCGATATCAGTTGAGTAAAGTCGTTAGAGACAATAGAATCATTGCCTGCTGCGTGTAATTCTCCGTCGATTTTCTGACCAATAGCAGCTTCGCCAAATGTAGAGACATTTTGCACATAAGGAGATCTTGCTGTGATATGCACTCTTTCATCTTCTGGTCCCCAGCCAGGGTCGAGACTGCAGTATGCGCCTGCTGTAGGTCTGCGTGTGCCGAGTTCGTTCTCGGGCGTAAGATCTCCGCGCAGTCCTGCTACTGATTGCAATCTTATGCCAGTTGCATTTCTAAGATAGTACATGTCTTCTTCTTGAGAGCCAATTACAGAGTTCACATAATATCTTGCTGCTAGTCTATGTCTATAGCTTGCTGTTCTGTAGATAGTAAAATCAGCAACAGAGCCTATACCTGTATAAGATCTTTCCCAGATTGAAGGATAAATCAAATCCCATTTTATAGAATCTATATATTCTCTCACATCTCTAGCACAGAGTGTTTCGTTATAATCATACGAAGATTTTACAGTAAATTCGGCATTCCATGCTTGAGTTAGGTCTACCTCTTGTATCTGTCCTCCTGATACTTGGGCAATTTTAAATTCTGTTAGACTGGTAATTTCTAATATAAAGTATTGAATTTGAGGTGATAGCCCTGCGTCTGTTACTACTGTCGATTCTCCGGCGAATTCTATTTGCTGATTTCTAAACAGCCATCTAGTATCAGATATTGTCAATGTGTTTGCGGTTGTGTCGATATCCGTTACAGTATCACAAAAGTAGTCATCAACGTAAGTCAACACTTCTTGTACTATAAATTCTTTGTTAAGTTCCAGTTGTAAAACAGCATTGTAAACTTCTTGATCTTCGATCTGATTATTATTTCCTTCTGCAAATCCTGTGAAAATAGCATCATCTAGCTGCTGGAATGCGGCGTTTACGCTATCTTCAAATGCCTGTTCTTGCACCGTAGTACCGCTTGGTATGTAATCTGCTATAATCAGTCTTCTAATAAATTCAAAAACCGCAATTCTTACTGTTTTTTCTTCTCGGCTCAATGTGCCTGCAATAGATTTGATATAGAAATTTGTTTGTAGAATTGCAGCAACATTTGTAGAAACTGCATGGTCGTATGCTAATGCTTCTACAATATCTGCAATTGCATCTTCGTATTCTGATTGATTGTAGGTGAAGTCTGAAAAGTTTGTAACGACAAAACTAATTGCTTGAGATTGAATTGTAGAAATATTAGAGTCTAGCGTAGATACCACAGTTTCCTCATATGTTCCTGCATCAACTGTAGGATAAACTATTGCTACAGTGCCTTCTCCGTTTTCTATAATATCAGTGATATTTGTAAACAAGGCATTTATTCTATTAGCAACTGCTGTTGCTCCGCTAGGTCCGTTATAAATTTGCCCAACATCAGGCTGGAGAGCAGATATTTGAGTTCCTGTAGCAACATCTCTCGAATGATTGTTCAAAAAAGTGTAAACATCTATAGGCAATTGAGATTCTGCTGGATCAATAACCAAAGTTGCGATATTTTCATCGTAATAGAAATCTCCTATTCTCACACTCTGCCAATTGCCTTCATATGTCAAATCGTACGAAACAGCGTCAATTACAGCGGCAACATCCCGTTTAACTTTGGTCTTAGAATAATGCTCTAAGGTGCTGTTTTGATTTATAAACTCTATAGTTTCAGCCTTTAGAAATTCTAGATTCAATCTTAATAGATCTCTACCGTACCCAAACTCAGGAGCATCCATAGAATAAGCAGGTAGAAATTCAGCAGATATTAGATCGCCGATATTAAAGTCTATATTTTTTCTAATACTTCTTGCTAGTTTTTCAGTCTGCTCGCCTACCTGAACAGTTTCAGCAAAAGGCCATTCTTGACTTTGAGATTGTGTATTTGCCGGGCTCGGAGTAACAATAGCGCCTGTTACCACATCGCCTATAATTTGTTCTACTCTTTCTAGTCCTTCAAAAGAATATCTAAAATCTGCTCTTGGTGTAAGAGTGCTGTTTACGGTGTTTCTTGCTTCGATTCTTGTGGATCTCAGTTCGTCGCCGAGCACACAGCATTTTGCAGGAACAATAATTGGACAAACTTCTCTATAAGTACCAGTTGATACTCTGATTAGTGTATGAGGTTCAAATTCTAGAGGAATGCCAGAATCATTGCCTGCTGTAATTGCATCAGTTATTATAGATACAAGGTTTTCAATTTCTTCGAATGATCCGTCTTCTGATTCAATAGAAGAATCTCTGTATTGTTCTGCAATTCTTGTAGAATTGTCTCCTCGAAGAATCTGATAGTTTTCAGCCGGATCTTGCTGGTTTAGCACTGCTTCTATAACTTGTAAGCTATAATTAATAGCAGCAACAGTTTCTTCTTCTTGTCCTAATGTGTAAAATTGAGAAGCATTGTTTGCGTATTCTAGTGCAACTTTTCTTGAACGTACATTCCCTCCGTGGGCTATGTCCCAAACTACTGCATCTACAATAAAACCAATATCTCTTTCACACTTTATGCTATCGAAAGTAAAGTTAGTAGTAAACGGAGCAGTTCCGTTTTCTATTTGTTCTTCTATCCATTCGCTGGTTTCTCTCTGAATAAATCTTCTATTCAGCTCTAGCAATTTTGTGCTGGAAGGATTTTTTGTCCCCTTTTCAATTTGTTCGCAAGCATAGCGAATAGAGCGCCACGGCCTATCTGTTGATTTTCCGTATATCGGTGCTGGATTGTTTGTTCCGTACTCGGTAACATAGTAAACATCTTCTATGCTTCCGATAAATTCCCACTCAGGTATTCCCTCAGGAGAAACTGTTAAGATTTGTCCGTCTTCGCCTATTGGCAGCCTCTGAGGAGATGTGTCTGCAAAATATACCAAATCGCCTGTGGTAGTAAGCACGCTCTGTTCTGTGCCTATTGCAAGCGCACTCCAGAATTCAGAAGAATCTGCTACATCAGGAGAATTAACACCGTCGTCTGCTATGTGATAAGAATTTGCTACAAATGAACTGTCTAGGAATCTTACAACATCGCCTGCATAATATTCGGCACCGTCGAGCCATTCGCCTCTCCATTCAAAGCCAGAATTTAGTCTCTGCCAAAATTCTTCGTTTGGTGGTTGCTGATTGGCATGATCTTTAACGGCTCTGTATGTAAAGCCACCTAGTCTGACTACTTCGCCAACTCTGTATTCTACATTAGACGAATCTTCATTCCAATCGCCTAGGAATTTCAATCCTTCTGAAAAAATCTGCCATTGTCCGTTGCTGCCTGTAGGGAAATCAGAAACATTATCGGATACTGCGATATATTGATTGCCACCGTATTTTACAATGTCTCCCGACTGGTATTTTCTAGTAGCATCCCATTCGTCTTCGAATTCGAATCCTTCTACAAACGCTTCCCAAAAACTGGAATCTGTTTCAAATTCTGCACTGGAACTGTGATAGGCTAGGCAAATCCAAAGTTTTGCTCCTCTTTGAACTACATCATTTTTCTTGTATCTGAATCCTGAAGTCCAATCAGATAGATATTCGAATCCTTCGTTGAACACCTGCCAGCTGGAAACATCGTCTTCAAGGCCTAAATCAGTAGTTCCGGCTGAGATATGATCCTGTATACAAACGTATGTAAGGCCACCGTATTTGACAAAATCGTTTATTTTATAATTGAAAGAAGTTTCCCAGTTGCCTTTCCAGTCTAGTCCTTCTGCAAATATTTGCCATTTTGCTATATCGGCTTCTAGTCCCTGGGTAGAATCTTCAGCGGAAATATGATCTTCTGTTGAAATGTAAAGTCTAGCACCATATCGAACTATGTTATCTACAAGATATCTTTCGCCCGGCTGCCACTCTCCTTGCCAACTTTGTCCGTCTGCTACGAGATTCCACTTCGAAGGCACTGTGTTTAGATCATCGAAAAATTCTGTAGAACTGTCGTGACCTATAACACATATAAAAGACTTGCCATTGAATGATACAACATCATCCTTGTAATATTCATTACCTGAACTCCACTCTCCCTTCCAGACAAATCTTATTCTTCCTAATTTAAATTCAGCCATCTATAAACTCCGCACTAATGTTATTTATTACTATTGCATACTATCGTCAAAACTTCTTAGAAATAATGATTGAGTTATTATTGTCCCGGAGGCATGCGTAGAAGTGCCTGTCCTCGGGTCGGTTCCCTGTACAAAAGTCTGTCGAGGGATATCAATGAAAGGTTCTGCAATTGCATCTATACTGTTAACAGAGCCTCCTAGTCTTATCCTTCCTGATATAAGAGTATTTGTTTCGAGGTTTTCGCCGCCAACGGAAAGTCGTTGTGCAAGGAAACTTGCTACAGCTCTTTGAGTAGGCACAATGTTATCCGAATCCTGTGTGAAATTTGGATCTGTGCTAAATTCTCTAACAACCGTTCCAGAACCGCCTAGTCTAATACCTCCTAGAGACAGTTCGTCAAGTCCCTGCAGATCAAAGAATTCTGCTGATATAGTGATAACACCTGTGGCCTGTTCTACTGCAAACAAGTCTCCACCTCTGAAGTTACCGTCTTGGTCTGTGGAAACATAAAACACTCTGCCGCCGTCAAATTCTCTTACTTCGTTGTCGGGAGATGCTGTAAAAAAATTGCCGCCGGCGTATATTTGAGGATAATTTGTATTGTCGAAATTTCCTGTACCTATATCAAGGAAGTCATGATTTGTTAATCTTGCCGTGCTGAGATTTTCAACAATAGTAACAGTATCCCCATTGCTAACATCATCTTCTAATGTAAGAGCAGGCGTAACCTGTACTTCTACTAAATTAGTTCCTTGATTAGTTCCGTCGTCACCTAGGTCTGTTACTATTGCAGCAGAATACTCTTTAAGTTGTGTAGGATTCTCGTCGTCAAACACACCGTCTATTAATATTTGGGCGCCGACGCCCGGAACTGTAGACACATTGTTGATTGTTAGTATATTATCTGCAGGAATTACATCTGCAAAGCCGTCGCCGCTTATGATAACATTCGCCTGTGAACTAACAAACCCTGACCCTCTGTTAATAAAGTCGGGCTGAGCAAGAACTCCTGTGCCAATTCTTGCTTCTATGGCTGCATCTACTGATGCTACATTATCGAATAACACAATTGCAGGAAGTGCTGACGAATCATATCCCGATCCTGGATCCCAGATTTTCATAAAACTTATCTGACCTTGTCTTACAAACGGTCTCATAATAGCAGGTTTCCCCGTGCGTATAACACCCACGCCGTTTGATCTAACACTGTCTGCAAAAAGAAACCACTCTGGTCTATCATGAAAAGTAGCAAATCCAAAAGTAGTCCAAGGTTTAAATTGGTCTAACTGTGTTTGTTGCCAGTTAAGACAATTATACGAAGTATATACTAGCCCAGATGTGTCTAATGCAAAGAATACGCCTTGATAATATTTTATAGTAATAAATGTACTTGATCCTTCCCCGGCATCTGCAGGTCGAGAACCAGGCAGCCAGTTCATTCCGTCAAAACTATAAAAGCACGATCCGTCTGTTGTAATTGTTACAAATTTGTTATCACCGTAGGTAAGGCCAACAAAATCATTTACTTCTTGGCTTTCTGGCAATACCGAATCATTTCTTGTCCATACTATGCCATCTTCCGATGTGGCAATTGCTCTATCTGATATAGATAATGCTAGGAATTTTCCTTTTCCGTACGTTATATATTGATAAGAAGAAATTGTAGAATCTAGTGTAGAATCACTTTCTGTGTCTTCTGGTATCTCAGTTAACTGCCATGTTTCGCCGTCTGCGCTATAGGCAACAGTGTTAGAATTATTGGAAATTACAACAAATAAATCTTTTCCATATACACCATCTATCCAGTTTTGAGTTTCTGGTAAAGAGCGTACTGACCATGTTTCGCCGTCAAGACTGAATGCGATCCTGTCTTCTAGAGAAGCAACAGCAACAAATCTATTATTACCGCTTATAATTCTAGGAAAATCTGCAACAAACGGAAGCGTGACTTCTGTATAATTTCGTCCGTCGTCTGTAAACAGCGCAAAGTTCGGATTTGCAACATTTACCAATCGCCCGGCTCTTCCTGTGCCTTCAACTTCAAGTGAAGTAATACTGTTTGTGCTGTCTTCGCTTACTTCGATTACTGTCACAAAAATATCATTGTCAGGACTGGACCCGTCGAATTGTGTTCCTGAGATTGTAAAAGAGTCTCCCACAAGATATCCTGCTCCTCCGTCTGTGATGCTAGCAGAATAATCACGTCCAGATTTTAAAACTTCGATTACAGCAGACTGGACTGGTACATCGGGATCTGCTTGAATGCTGGCAGGTACTTGAATATTGGCAAAAGTCTGAGTGATTTCACCGTAGACTGAATCTTCATATGTTCTGTCTGCAGGTAAATTGCTATAATCTTGCTCGAACGGCGGCGGGTCTACATCTACACGAGGCTCTATTCTATATTGGTTGTTAGTATCGAGAAATGCAAGTGCAGGCGTCCCTGCTACGACATGATCCCAGCCTGGTTCTCCGTCGGATTCTCTTATCACAGTTGCGTCTTTAGTAGTAGGATCGTAAGTATCTATTATTGCATACTGTCCGGCAGCAGGTCCGGCAATGATAATCACTCTTTGACCTATATAGTTTGTATCTATCTGATTACTGTCGTTAACAGATAAAGTTATTTGTGTTGTGGCATTCGAGTTAGATTGGCAGAATCCTTGCTCCTGTGTATAACCTGATCCTCTCACTGTGGAACTATCATTAAAGCCTATGATTTTACCACTGAATATTGCACTGTCTCTAAAATCTGTGTATTCAACGGACGTAAAATCGCCTGCGCCTGTTATGTCTGCGCCTGCTAAGGTGTATTCTTCCCCTGAATTTATGTATTCAAAAGCAAGAATTTCGCTTATCGAACCACCTGCTATAGCATCCTGCACTAGTGCTTGATTGTTGCGAGTAAATGCCGATACTACCTGTGGAGTTTCGTTAGGATCACTGCCGTCGGCAATAGTGCCGAATCTTCCATAGGAGTTGTTTCCGTTGGTAGCCCTTATTACTCCGCCTGTTTGGGCAAGGTACCCTACTGCACAATAATAACTAAACACGGATACAAGTTCTGTTCTTGCGCTATCTGAAACCCAAACTCCTATACCGTCCGACAATACTTGAGTAAAATCGTTCGAAACCATTGACCGGTTACCGCCATTGTGAAGAGTGCCGTCTAATCTCTTGCCGACACAGCGATTTCCTATTGTAGTAACCCCTTGAATATAAGGCGAGCGATTTTTAATCCAGGTTCTTTCGTCATCTGGACCCCAACCTGGATCTAGGCTGACATAAGCACCTCCGTCTACAGTTCCGTATTCTTTACCTTGTACTGGTAATAAAAGGTCGCCTTCAAGACCTCTTAGCGTTAATCCTCTCATGCCGGTTGTATCTCGCATATAGAAAAGATTTTTTCTTTCAGATCCGGTTACAGCATTAACATAGCGTTCACCAGCTAAAATGGTTCCGTAATTGCCTGAATTTTCAAGATCTCTTCTTACCCCTCTAAAAACAGCAATAATATCGTTTTGCACTCTTGATCTTGTAAATGTCTGTTCAGGATATTTGTTTTGCAGATATGCCCATGATTCCGCTGCTATAAACTTTCTATTTTCCCAGAGGGCAAGTGCAGCGTCTATGTCTGCAGTATTCGAATTAGGCACGTTCGAGCCAATAAGAACAGGATCAGTTTGCCCTTGGTTTAGCCTAAAGTCCGCATACTCTAGAAAAATATCTATTTGTGTTAGCAATATGTTAACGCCGGCATTGTCGGTAGTAGTAGTATTCAATAATTGTTCTTGGTCGTTTCCTGCAGTTGGTTTCACTGGCTTATTTGTTAGCACATCAAGAATGAACGAAGTTAAGTTATTGATGGCGTCTTTGACAAATTTAAGATCACCTTGGTATTCCGGAATCGGAGCATTTGGCTTTATAGTGGTAGACCTTAATTCATCTCCAAAGATAGCAGTTCCGGCAGGAACAATTACGGGTGAAATTTCTTCAAATGTGCCGGTAGACACCTTTACAGTAGAAAGAGTTCCGGGGGCAAAATTATCTTCTATATAAGAGCAGGCATATTTCACAGTGCGAAAGGGTTTATCAATTCTCAAACCCCTATCTCTGTCAAATTCATCATCGTCTACACCGTTGGGGGAAACATATATCACATTCCCTTCAACTTCTACCTTGCGCCAAAATACTTCTAATCCTTGTGAAACACTGAGAACATCTTCTGCTGTTCCGATTGATACTGCTGTATCACCTATAGTAGATCCATCGCCTGTTTCTTCTCTTGCTAGGCCATAGGTTAGGATATCGCCTTTATAATTTAAACCACCAGGTTGACCGGCTTCGATTACGGTGTCCCAGTAATCGTATATGTTGCCATTGTCTCCTGGAAAGTCTTCGATACTAGAAGTGTGTTGTATATTTGCTCTGTAGGCTGTGCCTTTGTAATAGACTACTTCTCCTACGGAATATTTCTTATTTGGCTCCCATACCTGAGAAAAAATAGATCCTGGAATTAACAGTTCCCACCAGTCCGGATCTAAATAATCAAGAGTACTTCCATCATATTGTGTTTCACCTTCGCCTTGATTTATTAGCGCAATCTGCCTTTTTGCAACATAGAGCTGGCCTCCTCTCTGAACAACGTCTCCTGTGTTATATTCGCCGTTAAAACTCCATTCGCCTCTGAAATTAAAAGATTGAGACAACTCGCGCCAGTTGTCTGATAGGTTGTCAGAAAAAGGATCTGAATTAGAATTATTTTTTACAGCGACGTATAAAACGCCGTCACGTTTAACTACATCACCGATCTGATACGAAGTGTTAGAATTCCAATCTGATTCAAATTGGTATCCCGAAAAGGCTATTTCAAATTTTTCTTCATCAAAACTAGCCTGAGAAGTGTGAGTTTCTATGCATTTGAATACAGAACCTCCGAACTTAACAAGGTCATTTTTTCTAAATTCTGTGCCGGTTTGCCAGGAACCTTGATACTCTATCCCGTTGAAAAACACCTGCCATTTCTGCAAATCATCTTCTAGTCTAGTTTGTGACGTGTGCGGTGTTATGCACTTGTAAACTATGCCGTTGTATTTTACTAAAGAACCATCCGCATAATCTGTAGCAGTGCTCCAGTCTCCGAGATAATCAATATGGAAGGCAAAAAACTGCCAATTTTCTTGATCCTGAGAAAATACCGTAGCCACATGATCTACTTCACAAATATAGACGGATCCTTTATAATATACCAACTGGTTTTTATTGTACTCTGTGCCTGTTAGCCAGTTGCCTCTAAAGGATATGCCGGTTGCCATTAGAACCCAGCGCGGCTCCAACTGTGGTGGATCTGACTGAGGTAGTATAGCATTTAGATCATCTGTGAAATTCTGAGAGGCAGTGTGTCCAATCAAACACACATAACTTGAGCCGTTGAGAGAAACTACATCATCTCTCTGGTAGAAATTTCCAGAATTCCATTCTCCTTTCCATGTGTAACTTAGTCGCTGTATTTTAAATTCGCTCATTGTTTAATCTCTTACCGCGTCTGTAAAATCTGTGTTAGACAATACTTCGTTGTCTTTGCCTTCGCCGTAGCCCGGAGTAGATATCTTTTCTGGATAAACATAATCCTCTGATACTCTCTGTACAAATTGACCTGTGCCTTCTTCTACATAAAATGTCAGTGAACGTGAATCCCATTTTAATTGTGGATAACGAAGGTTAGGATAGACTATGTCGTGCGCTTCGTTTACGCCGTCAAGATAAGAAATACCTTCTTCGAAATCAGGAAAACTTTCTTCACTTGCACCCTGTTCGTTTATCACAATAGAATTCTCATCTCCGCCGTTAAGTTGGTCTATTCTAAACAGAAACAGTTCTCCGTCGTCGTTTCTTCTCAAACCGTAGAGGTACTTTTTGGCAAGTCCTCCTAGAATGTCTTGTGGTGTTCCGCCTACAAAGTAAGTCATTATACAATCTCCGCAAATGAACAGATTACGTCAAGTGAGTCATTTGTGTTCGCTACTATTATTAATTCATTGTTCGGAGCCAGCACCAGTTTTTCGCCTTGGTTGACTGCTCTCAAGCTGGTGTTTGCTGCAACTAGTGTGTCTTTCAGATAAAATCCTGTGATTGAAGAGTCGTCTTTAATTAACAAGTCTACATAAACAAAACTCTGTAATAGATTAGTAACACTAAGTCCTATAACAGTGACTTTGTCTGTAGGTCCTGTGATTAACACAGTCTGTGGTACGGTACCAACATCTTTTATTACTTTGTTTTTTAGATTTACAGCCATTTTTTATCCAAATATCAGAGCAGCCTCGAATGCAAGATCTTCTACGTCACTGATTGTTGCTACGTCTATGTTCTCTACTATACTTACCCAACTTGTGCCATTGAATATTTCTATTTCCGCACTCAAACTATTGTAACGGATCATGCCAATTTCGCCTTGCGGACGATCTGTGTCATTGCCTACAGGCAGAACAAGTGCGCCTCCACCTTCAATTTTAATAACCTCTGTGTTTGCTTGTAAGGATAAATCAGTGTTCGAGCCTACATTACTCACAGTATTGTTTTCAAGATTAATATTATCCACTCTGATAGATGTAGTAGAAACATTTCCGTTATCAGCAACTTCCTGCAGTGTAGATGCATAATCAGCATCATTTATAAGGTCTGAAACCTGTGTAGGTAGATCAATAAATGTAAACCCATCATTAGTAAACTGCCATTTATCACTTGACTCATTGTAACGCACAAACACGTTGAATTCTGTGCCTCTTTCAACTTCAATGCCTGCATTTTCAGTAGGAGCACCTGTGACGTCATTGTTTAGAACAACGAGATTGTCGCCAACACTGAGTGTGTTAGATTCAATTGTGGTAGTGGTGCCTTTTACTGTGAGGTTGCCCTGTATGACCACATTGTTAGGAAGGCCAATTTTAACAGACCCTGTGCTTTGATCAATGTCTATTTCGTCTACTGTGCCTGAAAGATCTGACACACCGGGATCTGTTATAAATCCTGTAGAATTGTTGAATGAAATTTCACCTGTGGTGTTGTCGTACGAAATATCACCGGTGCCAGACAGGTCCTCTAGAGTGATATATGCACTATCGTTGTTGAGATCGGATATTTCAGTTGCAAGATCAAAAAAGTTAGTGCCATCGTTGGTGAACTGCCATCTGTCAGTGGTTTCGTTCCAGCGTACAGAGACGTTTTCACTGTCGCCGCGTTCAACCTGTATTTGAGCACTCTGACCGGGAGCGCCGGTTGTATTGCTGTTCAGCACTAAAAGGTTGCCGTATAGACTGACTAAATCACTCTGTAATTCTGTTTCTGTGCCTGTTACAGTGAAATTGCCCGACACTGACAGGTTGTCGTTTACTGTGACTGTTGTGCCTTGACTTTCCAGAGTGTCTGATACCAGTTTGCTGGATGCAGTTATTTGATTAAAAGAGACGTCGTCTGTGGTGGCAACGGACTGTCCTATTGAAATTTCACCAGTTGTGCTATTATAAGTCACACCAGTGCCGCCTGACAGAGCAGTGAGATCTATATAGGCAGCGTCATTGACCAGTT
>Ga0209937_1000231_pt1 | contig 19224 bp, 25 predicted proteins | sample SalPon1_B_H2O_MG_FD_185699 | JGI IMG/M metagenome (GOLD analysis project Ga0209937, IMG submission 185699) | Salt pond water microbial communities from South San Francisco under conditions of wetland restoration - Salt Pond MetaG R1_B_H2O_MG... | ecosystem: Environmental > Aquatic > Non-marine... | reverse complement strand
TGCGTCTAGTATGTGCCTAGTGGCTGTGTTTGAGTTTAAAGCTGCTATTTTTTGAAGCCCCACTAACGAATTAGGGTCAGGAGAACTTCCATCTCTAGCTTCATTAAGTCCTGTCACATCTCTAATCATGTTTAGATAGTGATTATAAAGACTTATAAGTGTAGATATTTTAGTGTTACCTGAGCTTTTATTAAGTTCTTGTATTGGTACTTTAGCGTTGTTAAACTCGTTATCTTCATTAAACGACCTACCCACAACACTACCTGTTTGGAAGTAAAGCTTAAGTGCTTCTGAAGGATTGTATTCCTGCCCATTACCTAGGTCAATAGAGTGCAATCCATCTGCATCTATATACACCCCATCAGGAACAACTCTAGATGATACTTGTTGCAGCTTTAAGTGTGTTAGCTGTATCTGGTCAGCAAATGGTATCATTCTTTGAACCAAGGACTGTATAGAACCTTTGTACATTCTAGGGGCACAACCAACATAATTAGGTAGTGCTTTCTGAGAAGACGACTTAGGTCTTACCATATTCTTAGACACCTCCCACTTCAACATAATATCAGAACCCATAACCTTAACACCCTCATACCAAACCTCGATAGTTTTTTCTACAACCTCAAAGTTTTTTTCTTCTTGCACATCCTCTGGGGCATTGAAGTCACCCTCTCTCTCAATCATTCTACTACCACCTTCTTCTAGTATTCTCTTCTTATAAACGAACCTCTTGTCCATTTTATAATTAAAAAATAAAAGAGTAGCACTATCGCTACTGAACATAGTATTATGGTCTTGCTGCCCTCTCTCGTACCTATCGTACCAAGCTTGATTGAACTGAGTTATTCTGTCTATATCCTCATCTTTTAGTGTAGGGTCTATTTTTCTTAGCTCTGTCTTAGGAACGGTTTTAACCTCTCCCCAATAAAAACAATCCTTAAAGTTAGGGTCTTCAGTATAAGACCATACCATATCAGAAGGGTCAACATAGCTCATTTTTATTCCATCTCCCTTACGGAACTCTTGCTTAGCAAAAGCCACACCTAAAACGGTCTGGTCATAATCCGCTCTCTTCTTAAGGTCTTGGTACTTGTTATCTTGGAATATAGTATTTATAGCAGATTCATTTGCTATTTCTATAGAATCCTTATAGTCTAGTTGCATTCTTAGTGTCAACTCTTGCTCGCTTTCTGGAAGCTCGTAAGGGTCGTTACTAAAAGTATTTATGCCGAAGTCGTCTTGGATTTGAAACAACAAATCTTTAGCGACCATCTCTGCTTCTATATTCTCTTGGTACTTATTTCTTTTTTCTATAGATGTTGCATCCTGAGCTTTAGCTTTTACCGTAAAAAGCCTGTTGCTCATACCATTAACAACAATATCAACAAACTTAGGTATAACATGAATATTAGTCCAATCTAAGTTAAGATGGGATAAGTCACCGTCAACAGCTATTTCATCTTTATAGTTACCTACGCTTTGTTCTGCTCTAGCGTACAGCCTTCTTCTATGAAACTCATTTCTTTGGCTGTAAAATTTAGAAGTAGAACCCCCTTCATAAAACCATTCATACTCAATAGCCCTACCTATTTGAGCTCCTGTTTCTGGATTATCTTTCTCAGACTCAGGTATCTCGTTGGAAGGAAAAAAAGCTTTTCCTATGTTAATATCTACTTCTTTCATTGTAAAATTTTACTTCTTCTTCCTTTGTTGTCGTATTTCGCAAAGTTAACACTTATTTTATTCTTGGTTTTAGCCGATTTATAAAATGAAGCCATATTAGCCATAGCAGCTAAACTCGATGCGACAGTAATATCAAACTTTTCTCGATTATCTATGTCAAATTTAGCCCAATCTTCTAGCATCCTGTTAAAATAAACGTCACCCATACTTCCTGCTTCTCTATATCTACCCTCCATATCTATACCTACATACTTCTCGATATATATCTCTAAAGCCTCAGACTGAGCTAACTTACTCTCTCCTGATGACGGTATTCCTCCTAGTTCCTTTTCTGTAGGTGATAACTTCCTAGAGTCAGGTCTATTAATAGAGAAGTGTCTACAACCATTGTTCTTTAAGTAATAAAGCATTCTAGGTTTATTATTCTCAAACAATCCTGACATACCGTAAAACCACATTGCCTTTAAGACCTCTTTATAGAATATCTCTGGTGTGCTTGGTCTTGCTATATACTGAAGGAAATAATGATTGGTTGGTGCATCCTCCATGTGATACTTAGTAAGCCCTGATAAAGCACCCTTAGAACCTCCACCACCTACAACTCCCTTTATATCATAGCTATCACAACCGAACGAACCTATATGGTTATTTAACGGTCTGTAAGAACCGTTTACTTTTTCAACTCTATTCTGAAGTTCTCTTTTTGGAATCCAAGATACTAAGAAATTACCTCTTATATCAGGAGAAAAATACACCTCCGTAAACTCTTCTCCATTAGCCCAATTAAAGTTGCCTCTTGTAACTAACTGACTACTCATCATAGAGTCGTTGTAGTCTATCTGTTGGTATATCTTTGTTAGGTTGTATAATGAGTTTTTCGCTTCATCCCTGAAGGCGTGAGACTCTGTCCTTGGAAACTGTCTGTAGAACTCATTTAGTGAGTCTGGGTCTGACCTTAATCCTTCGCCCTCGTTGTTCCAATGGTCGATAACGCCTTGCTCAATCATTAGCCCATCAATACCAAGCACTGGCTTCTCTGGGGTATAAAACACAGGGAAACCGTACCTGTCAATAAAGCCTTCATAGTTCCATTCCATAGGAATAAATAAGCTATAAAGACCTGTCTTCGTCTGACCGTTCTTATCTCTTTCTTCTACGTTGGAGTTTTGGTATAGTTTTTTGAAATTATCTCCACCCTTATTAGCAGAGTTACAAGTCGAACCCATCATACACTTACCTATAACTCTACGACCTACCTTTAAACAAGTCTTAGCTACACGCCAATGGTTGAGAATATTTTGTGGTTTCAGTATCTTACCAGACTCATCTTCTACTAGCAACTTAAGTTTTTGACCGTCATAAGAGTTGTCATCTGTAGATTTCCAATCTATAGTAGTATTAAGACCTTCAACATCATCATCATCGAAAGCGTCCATGTTCTTCTTAGTTATCCTAGAAGCTGGCACTCTGTACGATATCTCAGTCTTAGGCTTATCCATACCATCTTGCACAGGTTTGAAGAAAAACGGATAATTCAATGATATAGGTACAACCTTACCTGTAAACATCTTTTTAGCATCTTGACCTGTCTTAGACATCATGCCTAAGTCAGAGTCTTTTACAAGAGTACCTATATTAACTAATTCGCTAGAAGCCATAAAAGAAAAACCTGAACGCCTGTTCTTTAGGTAGACCATTCCATAGCATCTAGGGTCAGCCTTACAAGCCTCCCAAAACAAATAAAATATTCTGTTAGACTCTCTATACTCAGGATGCCCTACATCTATCTTTGTCCATTGAAGGTACATATAATATGAACCTGTTATGTAAGTTGGCACACCATTGTTCATGAACCAAAAGCCATACTCACGCCTATCAAATTCTTCTTCTATGTAAGATACCCATTGGCTCTTAAAGTTGTTATCCGTTTTCTTCCATTGAAATATAGACTTAACTCTAGATATAGCCTTTGGTACATCGAAGGGCTGCCAATATTGGTCTTTTTGTTTCTTAGAATTAGAGTGTATTTTTTTAGGTACGTCAGGAATTCCTATCCTTAGACCTGATATATTGTATATATCGCCTAAAGTTCCATCCTTAGATATAACAACCACGTCATATTTCTCATCATAACCATACTCCCAGTTCTTTTTTAATCTTATTCTTTTGGGTATATCATTATCTAAGAAATATAAGTTACTTGGCTCTTCGCTCTGCGAATGTTTCGTAGTTTTTTGGCTCACCCTGCTTAGCTTGTTCGTCTATTAAATTATTCTCCTCCTCTATCTTACTAAGTATCTCTAAAGCATCGAATATGGCTAATTTTTTAGCTGCTGCTGCATTTTTTAGTTTGTCTGCACCAATACCCTCATCATCTACTATTATCTTCTCTCTAGCGACCTTTATAAGCTCTTTTACGGCTTGTTCACCTGAGCTTATTATATCCTTTTTGATTTTAGTTACATTCATAGTACAGCTGTTATGTTTTTAGTAAACATTCTGTAAACTTTCTGACCTTCTATATTGAAGGCATATTCACTGTCAGGCTCAAATATAACCTTGTCTTTAGGCTTAACACCTAAATCTAAAAGTTCTTGATTTATTATAAATATCTCCCCTGTTAGCGGTTGCTCACTTAAAGAAGTGTATATCTCTTGCTCTTCATAACTCAAAGGCTTAACAAAGCAATACTTATCAAAGCAGTGCCAACCTTTGTCGTTTTTATAAGCAAAGAACTGAGTTTCGTCAACAAAGAATGTATTATCTTTAAGAAAACTCCTACCGCTTACTTCTCTGCCTTTCATGTCTAGTTGTATTCTAAATACGTTATGGTGTACAACAAGAATGTCTCCAATTTTTATGTCCCCTTTGTAATTATTAGGTGTCTCTAAAACTTTAGCAAACCTATTAGTTGTTTTATAATCCTCAAAGTCATTACTTAAGAGCATTTCTTTATCTCCTATAGTTTTGACGTTATCATATCTATCACCGTTCAAAGGTTCTACTATGAAGTAAAATGGGGATTTCATAAACTAAAAGTTAAGGTCTGCTTCTTGTATCACAGGCATATTGACTATCTTCTTCCATTCAAAAATGCCATCATCGCCCTTTACGAATATCTTATAGTCGCCTGAGTCTAGTTCTTCAATATACTCTATGGTATAATTGCCTCCTACTACAGATTGCCCTGCGTAATAGTGCATAGCATTTTTGTAGTCTGCACCTACGGATAACTTTCTAATTATCATGAATCTCTCCTGTTTCGGGGTCTATCTTAACGTCTCCGTACTTTTCCTTTATAGACTTAATATTATCTGATAGCTGTAAGTCTACTTGGTTTACAGAGTGCAATAGCTCGTGCTTTTTGCCTTCTATAGATGCAATCTCATAGTAAATGTTACTCTTTTTGGCTTGTAGAGATTTAATGTTCTCTAGCTCTTTTTTAGTTATCTTTTTCATTTTATTTTAATTTATGTCACAAATATAGTTATTTTTTGTGACGTAATAACTTTACTTAAAACCTAATTTGCTTATGCACTCCGTTTACTCTACAATTAAGTATACCTGTAAAGACACCTTCTTCTTTTTCAGATAAATCTGCCGAAATAAGTTGGTAGGTATTTTTCTCTTCTAATTCAGGTTTTATACCTTGATAAAAAGTATTGAGTTCAGTAGATTTTGCTTCTTCTACTTGACCTTCTTTTTCAGCTTTAATCTGCTCTCTTAGTTCTTTTTGAGCATCTATATTAGCTTCATCTGTTGACGTTAATAATGCCTTTTGTTCATCTGTTAATTCAACTTTTAAAAGTTCAATCCAAGACCCTTCTGTTGTACTTTGATAATTTTTCATAGTTTTTAATTTTGACTATTAATTTGGTTATTCCCATCTATACATAAAACGGTGACACCACCTCCTGATATTGTTTCAAAAGTTCCTAATGTTAGTCGGCAATAGTATAGTTTACCTGAAAGTGTTCCTCTATTACCAAATGAACCATCACCACCTTGACAGTTATTAAATGTTCCTGATGTTGTTCCAAAATCACCACCAAATGAATTGGTATTAGCTATACAATTATTAAAAATACCTGATGCTGTTCCAAAAGCACCAGCAAATGAACCATCACCACCTTGACAATTTTCAAAAGTTCCTGATGCTGTACCAGAGTCTCCTCCAAAAGAATCAAATCCACTTTCACAATTAGTAAAATTTCCACTAGCTATGCCACTAAAACTCCCACCGAATGAAGTACTGCCTGCTTTACAATTTGTAAATGTTCCTGATGCTTCATTACTATTTAAACCACCACCAAATGAATTCTTACCTGCTTTACAGTTTTCAAAAACACCCGATGCTAAAGTATTGCCACTATCACTACTACCAAATGATTGATTTTCACCTATGCAATCTATAAAAGTTCCTGATGCTGTTCCTCCACCTCCACCAAAAGACCTCAATCCACCTTCGCAATTTGTAAATGTTCCTGATATATTTACAGCAGAAAAGCTATTAGGTGGTGGTACATTGTTCTGTCCTCCAAAAGAAGCACTCCCACCTTTACAGTTTTCAATTTTTAATAAGTTTAAATTATCTCCAATCCTAAAAGGTTTGCTTTGAGTATCTACGCCTTTAATGAACACATCGTTAGCACTTACAAATATCCCTGCTCCTGAATTTGATGAATTAAAAACAACACTTCTATTTCCATCTAAAGAAACTAAATCTATATATTCAGTGTCCATATCAAAACTAGAACTTCCAAAATCATAATTTCCTATTCCTGCCACAACGGTTATTCTATTTGTAGCACTTGGGGACATTGTTTTAGCCGTGTTATAAGCCGATTGCAGTTCGGTTGCATTTTCGGTGTCTGTACCGTCTGCTTGAACGTATATATATTGAGTACCTTCTAATCCAGCACCACCCCCCGTTGAATTTACCCATTCTATACCAGTTCCTGTAGAAGAAAGTATTTGACCTGATGTTCCTAATGAATTATCTGCATATATGCCTCCTTCAATAGTTATATCATTAGCTACCCCTATATCTCCTCTTATATCTAAAGTATAATTTGGAGTTGCAAATTCAGAAGGAGAATTGATAATGACTGACCCTTGCGATGGAGAAGTACTATGTACTCCTAGCCCTACGACTGAACTAGACCCATGAAAAGCAGTAAGTGTTAAGGCAGATTGTTGTAATGAAGCATCAATTACTCTAGAATAAATACCATTCCATACAAATGAACTATTTCCATTTATATTATTTGTTTTAAATTCTACTACACCTAAAGTATCTTGGTCTTCAGGTATTCCAGCGTTCCTATATAATACAAGGTCTGGGGCTGAACCTGCTCCTGTATCACTAGATTCTAATAGTATATTTTCTGAAGTGTTACTTGTTTTAGCGTAGATTGCAGGGTTTTGTGAATTAGATAAAGACCCTACTGTTATTTGACTACCAACAGATAAATCTTGAGACATATTTACATCTTGTGTAAATGTCTTTAAACCTACTATTGTTTGATTTGTTGTTAAGTCCACATAGTTGCTAAGGTCTTGGTCTCCAGTATTAGTACCACTCGTATTAGCTAGTCTATCTATATCAGACTGTGAAGTGAATTTGTTAGTAGTAGTAGCATCATTTATATCATCTGCATCTAAAACCACATCCCCTGTTTGCGTGTTTACGGAATCAACTGTGTTGACCTGAGCACCTGATTCTATCCCAGCTAGCTTATTTTCTATACTACCTATATCTAGGTCAGTATAAATATAATCACTTATACTATTAATACTGTAGTTCTTTGTTGTACCACTACTGTCAGAGTCGCTACCAATTAGTTTTTCTGTTCCTGTTAATAGACTATCTAGTCCGTAATTTTTTATCTTACTCATTTTGATATTTTTTTAAACTTCTCTACGCCCCTGCTGCCAAAATATGCAAGGTACACTGTTATTAATAAATTTTTTAATAGTTCTACCCAAACATTATCAACGCTAAATGGACTGTCTGAACTGTCAGCTACTATTAATAACACAGTAGACAACGTAAGAAAGGCTATAGTTAAGGGTCTTACATTTTTTGACAACCAAGAGTCTGATATCATATCAGATTTCCACCTCGAAGATATAGCCTTAAACTCTTCCTTATCTAGTTCTAATTGTTCAATAAGCATTTTTTTATCAAACTCACTCAACTCTGTTGAGCCTTTTATTTTATCGCTTAGCTTACTTAATCCCTCAACACCCGTAACAGTTCCAGCTATATCCAATAGTTCAGGAGCAACCTCTTTCCCTTGCTCAACTATCCACCTAAGAGCGTCTCCTACTCTTGTTGTGCCGTTTCGTTCTTTGTATGTTGATTTCTCTGTCAACTCTACTTTCATACTTAAAACCTAACTTGTTTATGCTCTCCGTTTACTCTACAATTAAGTATTCCTGTAAACACACCTTCTTGTTTTTCAGATACATCTGCTGAAATAAGTTGGTAGGTATGTTCTTCTTTTAATTCAGGTTTTATACCTTGATAAAAGGTAGTAAGTTCGGTAGCTTTTGCTTCTTCAACTTGACCTTCTCTTTCAGCTTTAATCTGCTCTCTTAGTTCTTTTTGAGCATCTCTATCGGCTTCATCTGTTGACATTAATAATGCCTTTTGTTCTTCGGTTAATTCAACTTTTAAAAGTTCAATCCAAGACCCTTCTATTGTACTTTGGTAATTTTTCATAGTTTACTTATTTATTTTTTTTTAATTTATCCTTGATTATTTTCATCGTTATTTCCATCTATACATAAGCGAGTTATCCCACCACTTGATACTGTTTCAAAAGTTCCTGATGTTAAACGGCAGTAATATAGTTTTCCACTAAGTGTTCCGATAATACCACCACCAAATGAATCATCACCACCTTCACAATTTGTGAAAGTTCCTGATGCTGTTACAGTACCACTAAATGAACCACCACCACCAAATGAATCATCACCACCTTCACAATTTGTGAATATTCCTGATGCTGTTCCGAGAAAACGACCACCAAATGACTTGTTCTTACCTTCACAATTTTTAAATGTTCCTGATGCTGTTCCACCACCACCACCAAATGAATTATTACCTCCTTTACAATCTGTAAATGTTCCTGATGCTGTTCCATCATTACCACCACCAAATGAATATTCTCCACCTTTACAATCTGTAAATGTTCCTGATGCTGTTCCATCATTACCACCACCAAATGAATATTCTCCACCTTTACAATCTATAAAAGTTCCTGATGCAGTTCCACTATCTCCACCAAATGAATCATCACCACCTTCACAATTTGTAAATGTTCCTGATGCTATTACATTAGCACCACCAGTTTCGTCTCCACCAAAAGAAAAATCTCCACCTTTACAATTTTCTACTTTTAGTAGGTTTAAATCATCTCCAATAGTGAAGTTTTTATCAACTACATCTACTCCTTTGACAAATACATCATTTTCTGTGATAGATATACTTCCCGTACCATTAAAAATAACACTTCTATTTCCGTCTAAACTGACTAAATCAACATATTCTTCATCCATTACAAAGTCTGATGAAAAATTGTAATAACCTGCACCTGCTATAACAGTTGTCCTTTTAAGTTCAATTATAAAAGACGTAATTGACGTTACATTAGTTAATTGAGTTCCAGAGTAATTAAACTCTAGCACAACATTATCACTATAAGTAACATCAATTTCAATAATACCAGTAAATTCATCAGATACAACTTCTACATTTTGAACACCTAATGATAATGTTTCGTCAAATCCATCCTCATTAAACCAACTATTACTTCCATTATTTATGGTTTGTGCAACGCCATAAAAAACTGTGTTAATTGAATTTTCACTTGGTGTTGCTATAAATACAACTTTTGTTTTAGCTAAATCATAAGCATCTTGAAGTTCTTGTGCATTTTCAGTGTCTGTACCGTTTGCTTGAACGTAAACGTATTGAGTACCTTCTAATCCAGCACCACCCCCTGCTGAATCCACCCATTCTATACTAGTTCCTGTCGAAGAAAGTATTTGACCTGATGTTCCTAATGAATTATCTGCATATATACCCCCATCAATAGTTACATCTTGTGTAAATGTTTTTTCTCCATCTATGGTTTGGTTAGTGCTTCTATCTACATAGTTGCTAAGGTCTTGGTCTCCAGTATTAGTACCACTCGTATTAGCCAATCTATTAATGTCAGATTGTGTAGTGAATTTGTTATTAGTATTCGAATCGTTTATGTCATCCGCATCTAAAACTACATCGCCTGTTTGGGTGTTTACAGAATCAACTGTATTTACTTCTGCACCTGATTCTATCCCTGCTAATTTGTTTTTCTCATTAGTAGTATAATCTTCTGTAGAAAGTCCTTTACCAGCTACTTTATCTACTTTATCATTTTGCAAGTCAGTTATATCACTAGCATTTGTCTGTATCCCACTTATGTCTTGGTCTCCTGTATTAGTACCGCTCGTGTTAGCTAGTCTATTTATATCAGCTTGTGAGGTGAATTTGTTGGCAGTAGTCGAATCGTTTATATCATCCGCATCTAAAACTACATCGCCTGTTTGAGTGTTTACGGAGGTTACTAAATTTGTGTCATCAAAGAACATAGAAGCATCTACGTCAAAAGTAGAACCATCATCTCTAGTAAATCTTAATACATTATCACCAGCTACATATTCACCAGATATTATTCTAGCCAAATTCGTATCATCTAAATAAAGCGATAAGTCTATGTCTTGATTTGTTCCATTCTCATTTACATAAGTAAGTGTATTTCCAGTGATAGATAAGTTAGTAATAGTTTCAGGTATATTGACTTCTGCACCTGATTCTATCCCAGATAACTTATTTTTTTCAGCTAAAGTGTAATTCTCATCACTTAATCCTTGACCAGCAACTTTATCTACTTTATTATTCTGTAAATCAGTTATATCACTAGCATTAGTTTGTATACCACTTATGTCTTGGTCTCCTGTGTTAGTACCGCTTGTGTTAGCCAATCTATTAATGTCAGATTGTGTAGTGAATTTGTTATTAGTATTCGAATCGTTTATGTCATCCGCATCTAAAACTACATCGCCTGTTTGGGTGTTTACAGAATCAACTATATTTACTTCTGCACCTGATTCTATCCCTCCCAATTTGTCTTTTTCGGATAAAGTGTAATTTTCATCACTTAAACCTTGACCAGATACTTTGTCGACTTTGTCATCTAAAGCGTTTTGAGTAGCATTAGAAACAGGCTTATCTAAATCACTTGTATTGTCAACATTTCCCAACCCTACATCACTTTGAGTTATGTTAATATCACCTGTACCCTCTAAAGAGTTACCCTCAACCGTTTTGAGTGGTCTTTTACTCTGAATAGATGCAGTTGTTTCATCACCTGTGTTTGTTCCACTTTGATTGCCTAGTTTAGTTTGCTCTGCATCAGTAAATACATTTGTGTCTGGATTAGATTCATATAAACTCTTAACCTCACTAGCCGAGAGAGTGTCAGATATTTCAACGTAAACTGTTGATGCCCATCTGTATATTTCGTTAGTATCTAAAGTAATATATATTTTACCCGATTCACCTGTTGTTGGTAAATTAGAAAAACTAGACACCTCTATTACATCATCTACAAATGATGGTAATTGACTTGATGGCACTAAACCACTTCCATCTAATTCAGCTAAACCATTATTAGAACCTTTTAATGAAGTGTCTAATTTTAAATCTAAAGCATCTTGTGTAGCAGTAGATACAGGTTTGTTTAAATCGCTTGTATTATCAACGTTTCCTAATCCTACATCACTTTGATTCGTGTTGTGTGGGTTTGTACCATCATCTAAATTCAAGTCACTATGATTGCCCGTTTTACCTACACTAGATATACTGCTATCATCAGCTTTTAAATCTAAAGCGTTTTGAGTATCTGTGCTAATAGGTTTATCAGCATCAGAAGTGTTATCTACATTCTCTAAAGCCAAAGCTTCTTTTATAGTAGTTACATCTTGTTGATTGATTGCTTCAACGTCTTTAGCTCTTACAGTACCTTTATTTAAACTCATAATATTATTGCTTTATTTTCTAATAATAATCCCTTAAAACTTAACATAAGTATAGTTTGTTCTTGAATAATATCAGTATATATCCTTCCAGTTATATCTATACTATTTGATATTGATAATCCTACCATAATGCCAAAATATCTGTAGCTGTTGTGTCGGTGCTGTAGACTTTAATTATTTGAACAGGTAAAAAAGACCCGTCTAATAAATTTTTAAACACAACATCATCTCCTCCCTCTGTTAAAACCCTTAAATCTCCACCAGTTCCTACATAAAGAACACACCCTCTACTTTTAACGCCTTGAGATATTTCTATATCGTCAGTATCACTAGGAGTGACTGTTATGGCTTTATTTACTTGTAACTTTTGATAACTCATTTTTTATTTTTTTTCGTTATTATTTTATTTCTACCATTATACCATCAACATCTTTCAGATGCAAAAGTAATAAATTTATTGCATCCGCACTTCTAGTAACATCAACAAATCCATCTTTATTTATATCTGATAAACCTATCCCTATTAATATACATCCAAGTATGTCTGTATAAAAGTTACCTTTGTGTACTAGTATCTCACTTCTATCAGGAACATCTTGAATCCACAAAGACTCCCCAAACTTAGGGCTGTTGTGTTTTTTTGCCTTATATACTCCTTTTGGAATACATGATATATTTCTTTGATTATCTAACCAAGGCAACTCCAAACAGTGCCACTCATCTATCACTGAGCCATTATCCCTCAGTAAATAGAACTTACCAATGGTTTGCTTCTCTTCAGGACTGTATCTATCTATCAGTATTCTCATTTTTTTTGTTTTCTATAATGGTTTTTCTTATTCGGACAACTGTATAAACTATAGACAAAATTAACAATAATGTCTGTAGAAAAGCGTCTACTTTCGCAAAAGCCATAAAAAAAGCGACTGCGTTCATCATGCCTACTTTCAAATCACTAATATTCATCGTGTTACTTTTTTTTCTACCCAAGACCTGACATCTTTGTCTATCTTGTTTAACTTCTCCTTGCGAGCCTTACACCCACAATCCCCTTTGGATATTTTAGTAACAACAGCTTTAATACCTGTGCTCTCCGTTCCTTTTTCTATCAAGTCTCCTAAATACATATCACCATTTTACTTTGTCAGCCCAATAAGCTGCCGACATCTTACCTTTTTTTATGTTCTTAGCGTGTCTCGCTTTAAATGATTTCTGTCTAGCTTTGTTTTTCTTACTTTTAGGATTAGAACCTGCTCCTTTGACTCCTTGCTGTCCAAACCTTATTATCTTTTCTTTACCGCTCTCGCAAGCCTTAACTACGTGAGACTTCTTAGGATGACTAGGAGTCTTCTTAGGTTTATTGCACTTCATCTTGCTTTTGTCAATCCTCTTAGCCACGTACTTTAGCTTTTTTTGTATTTGAAACGAACTGTTTATTCTTTCCTTCTTTTTTCTTTTTTCTAGCAGTAGCAGCCCTCTCAGACTTAGTCAAACTCTTAGCTTTCTTCATAGGTAAACATCTATCTGGTCTCTTCTTATTCTTGCTTGTACCACAAGCTCCCTTGATACTACCATCAAGACCAATCCTGACCCATTTCTGTTTTCTCCATTCAGCTAATGCCCCCACTACTTTTTCTTTTTAGGCTTCTTAGATGATAGCACTTTACTAGATGCTGTATGTTTAGCACCTGAATGCACCTGACCATTCATCTTATGAGTAGCCCCTTTGTAAATTTTACCGCTTGGTAGGTAATATTTTTTCTTAACCATGATATATGTTTTACCTAGCTCCTCCTCTTAGAAATCTTTTCTGACCTCTTAGTTTACGCCTAGTTATTCTTCTGCACTTACAACTCATTTTTTCTTTCTTTTACGACTTCTTTTTTTATAATCTTTTGCATAATTAGGATTTCTACAAAAAGCACTCGCTGCCATATTTGCATAAGCACTGGGGTATTTATCAAATGTCCTCTTAGCCCACTTTATACCAGACTTACAGATTTTATTTTTTGCCATACTTTATTTTTTACTGCCTCTAGCTTTTTTATCACCCACAGTACCTTTTTTTCGACCTCTGTTAGTTGATGCTTTAACCATTTTTCCAACTGCGTGGTCATAATCCTTACCATCTCCATTACCATAAGTGCCTTTTCTTCTATTTATCCTGTTTAGCTCTACTCGCTTTTTTACTTGGCTCGATTTCTTATTATACGCCTTTTGATACGCATTCTTTTTATCTCTAGCCTTTTTGTTTTTGCGATAGTATTTAGCACTTCTACTTAGAGCCATACTTTTTTTTGGTTTTACCTCCCATACCCTTTCCGTGAGTACATGGTTTACTTTTTACTTTTTTCATAGCTATAGTTTTATTAAGCAACAAAGATAAAAAATATAATTATCTTTGTTTAAAGCTATAATCAAATGAGAAAGAGAAATTTTACTAAAAAAAAACACAAAAAAGAACACGTTGACATACAGAAAAATATCAAAAAGAACTATTACAGGTCAGAACTTAAACGTGACTACCTAAAATACTTCAGATTAGCACGTAGATACACTCAACGTAAGTATAATTTGTCCTTAACAGACCTAGAAGTTCTGCTATTCCTTCAGTCTGAGTTCTTATTTACAAAAGAGGATATGGATGAGATAAGCCTTATCGTTCCTTGGGATAAAAAACGATTCAAAAGACTAAAAGAAAACGGATGGATTCACACTTGGAGAGAGCCTAAACCTTACATGAAAGCTCAGTACGAAGTAACATCTAAAACAAAAAACATGGTGGAGTATTTCTGTAGAATACTCGAAGGCGATAGACGACTCACCGAAAACCACAAGAAAAACGAATACATGAAAAGAGCCCGATACACAGATAAGGTCTATGCACGGGCTATTGAAAAAATGAACAAGAAACTAAATAACTACGATTAGGTCTTGCTCTGTTATGACGGTGTATCTCTCACCTTTTATAAGCAATGTGAACGCACGCCTCTTGTCGAAGTACACCTCATCGCCTTTATTTATAACCTTAACTAGCTCACCAAACTCTTCTACGACTCCTTTGCCGTAACGCATTTGGTTCTGCTGCTCAGCTGAGAGCAAAAGACCACTCTTGGTCTCCTCTCTCTCACTGCTTGGTCTCACAAATATATACTTGTTTACTGGCTTCATTCTAATTTCTTTTAAATGTTATTATTGCTTTAGTCGTCATCATTGTAGTCGCTACAGACACTGCGTTCTCTATACAACTCCTAACTACCTTAGTCGGGTCAATTATCCCCATTTTTATCATATCTCCTATCTCTCCCGTACGCACGTCAACGCCTTCTCCGTACTTAGAATTACCAACCATGTCAGCAACTAACTCGTCAAGACCTGCGTTCTCAAGTATCTGACACATCGGTGCTCTCATTCCTGCTCCAATAACCCTCCTAGCTATCTCATCATACTTGTCGCCTTTATACTTGTCTAACTCAAACGACAAATGAAAAAGTGCAGAACCTCCTCCTGCTAATATCCCTTCTTCAATAGCTGACCTTACTGCACACACAGCATCGTCAACTCTGTCTTTTTTCTCTTTCTGCTCTATCTCTGAGTTCCCACCCACAAACATAACGCCTATGCCTCCAGATAGACCTGCTATCCTCTTTCTTAAGAAGTCCTTCTCTCCTTTGGTCGGTGTATGCTTCATCTGAACCTTCAAGTCCTCTATTTTGTCGGTCATGTCAACCTTATCCTTGCTCACCAAAATCGTCTCATCAGCACCTACGACCAACTTACTCACACGACCTAAGTCTTCATATCTTAAGTTCCCGATGTTATCACCAGTTTCCTCCGAAATAAACTTAGCCCCTACAATGTCAGCTATGTCACTCAATAGTTTCTTACTCCTTTCTCCGAAGCTAGGTGGCATAATGTGACAGAACTGAAACCCTCTCTGAGCCACATTACTCGCTAATGTGTTCAGCACCATCTTACTACACTCCGCTATCAGTAGTATCGGCTTGTTCTCTTTTACAGCCTGTCCGAGTATAGACTCAATATGCATCAGGTCGTTTATCTCCACATCCGACACCAACACCAAAGCATCCTTCATGACGCACTCGTCTTTTTTGTGGTCGTTCACAAATAGCCTGCTTGTGTAGCCTTTATCTATTCTTATCCCGTCAGTTACCTCGTAGTAAGTCTCTGGTGTCTTAGAGTCCTCTATCGTCAATATCCCATCAAAGCCAATCTGACTATACGCATCTGCTATTAGTCCTCCTATCTCTTCGTCATTGTTTGACGAAATAGTAGCCACCTCTCTCAAATTATCATCGTTTATGTCCTTAGACCTATCCTTCAATGCATCGACCACAGACTCCTTTATCTCATTTATCTTACTTATGAGCATCTTAACGTTGATGTTCTTGTTCTCCTTAATAGCTTCTAGCCCCTCTCGGACAACAGCCTCCGTTATCACAACACTAGAAGTCGTTCCGTCCCCAGCATCATTAGCAGTCCTAAGCGATGCTTCTCGCACCATCTTAACCGCTAAGTTCTCAATCGGGTCTTCTAACTCTATACCCTTTGCGACAGTTATCCCATCCTTTGTTATCGTCATGCCTCCGACATGATTTTTCGACTCCATCAGCACCGTGTTCCCGTGAGCACCTAAAGTGCTACGCACCGCCTTTGAAATCTTCTCAACGCCAGATAATAACTTCATCTGACCGTCAAACTCTAAATCTACCATTTTATCTATATTTACGATTCATACACTTTTTACAAATATTCCTGCGTTTGTCCGCCATGGTGTTACAGAATACAAATTCCGTTCTGAACTTCACAAACCTGCAACTTTGACACTCTTTCTGCATCATATCCTCCGTTATTGGACTCTCCACCTCCTCAAAGTCATACGTTTTGGCAGACATGTATACCTTACCGTTATCTAAACAGATAATCTTGTTGTGCTTATACTGAATATACCAACCTAATTTTGTGAGTGGAAACGAACCATGCCAACGATGCTTTAAATAATAATAAGAAGCTATAATCTCATCTTCACTTTTTGCCCTAAAAAAAGTTCTAGGTTCTATCATTTTTATTGAAATTCATGGAAACAAAAATAAGCTATTTTACAAAACAAACAATGATTTTTTGAAATCTTTTTTTTAATCAAAATGTCATAATGTTAATTTTAAGGGTACATTACTTAGCCCTATAGTATTATATTATATATATATATTTTTTTCTCTCTGTATATATAGATAAAAGTTGACATCTCGACATAAAACGCTGTAATTGATTGATTATCAGTTAGTTACAGAATGTCGACTTTTTTTTAGGTCGACATTTTTTTACCAAACTCGACACAGATTTTTTAATTTTTAACGCAAACCCTTGATAATCAATACTTTACAAGGATGGTTTTTTTACGAAAGTCGACATTGTTGAAAATAGTTAAAAAGCTAGTTGCTTGGTAATCAGTACTTTACGTTTTTTAAAAACGATAAAATTAGTGTCGACTTTTTTTTGGGCTATTTTTCTTATTTAGAAAGATTCTTAACTGTTTAACTTTTTATAGATTTCGTTAAACAAAGTTGTGTCGACTTTTAAATTCTATGTCGACTTTTGAGATTAGAATGTCGACTTTTTTTTGAGGTCGACATGAAAAATATGATAGTTTTTTGTAGAGTTTGGGTTACATATACATCACAACGACATCCCCCATTTCGGAAACGGATTTTTTTTTGAAGGGGGGTGCATTTTTTTTAGACTCATCTAAATTTTTTCAGGTTTTTATTTTGGTGGTAGGTTTAGGCTTGACTAAAAATATTTTAAGGTCTGGGTCGGTCGGTCGTTTCAAAATCGCTAAAAATCTTTGTTAGTTGTTTCAGAATTTAGGAGCTGAAAAAATCTTTAAAGGGAATCTCATATATATGGTGTAATTTTAAAAGGAAACTTCAAGGGCTTTGGACGTCCTGTTACCTACCCCACATATATAGTACGCTTTAATTATTCATAAAGTTAACGACCCCCCGCAATTCTATTTAATTGATTTTCAGTTAGTTAGAAATGATTTTGTTAATGTTTTGTTAAATAGTTTGGTTATAACTTTTTATCTATTGTATATTTGCACAGGCAACAAGCCACAATTAAAATCTAATCTTATGAAGTTAAAAGGCTACATAAGTGTAAATGGTGCAAAAGTTCAGCTAGTTAATGAACGCAAAGTTTACACAAAGGGCAAAGGGCAAAAGTCAAGAGACAAAAGCCTTCAACGGAATCAAAAGATATACGAGAATGCGGAGGCTATCAACAAAGATAATAGCCAAAAATTCGCACGCACAATAGGACGCGAAGCAAAGCGAATAGAGCAACGCAAAAAGCGACAAGCGAAGCGACAAGCTAGAAAATAAGACTACATACACGGCGGAGCCTTGCCACAATTAGGACGTAGAAGCGACAAAATCGCGGTATTAAAGCAAAGTTTTGAAAGGTGCAAACGTATAAAAATATACGTTGGTGCAAACTATATAAAAAGTTTGCGTTTAGGCTTATGAAGTGCTTAAACCTTAAAAAACTATAATTATGTTAATTCAATTTAAAATTTCGCAAAAAAGTTTCAACGCTATTAAAAAAGTTAACATTGGCAATGATGCCGATATAATTAAAGATGGTGTTAAAGAAATCGTTTATTTCATTAATGACTTAAAAAAGCTAAATAAAACAAATGAAAAATACGGCGTAAAATGCCAACGTATGAAGATGGCAAAAACTTCAGATACTTTAATAAGTTTGTCAAGTATGGAGGGTGAAATTGAGCCTATAAAGCTAAACTATAAAGGTATAGGCAAAGTATTTGACGCCTTAGATAATGAAAGTCTAAACGATTGGTTAAACGTACAATTTGAGTTTATCTTTAAAAATTCAAATGTAATACAATAACCTTTATTAAACACTATTTAATCGCTTCGGCTTATTGGTTTAGGTCGAAGCATCTAATTAATACTAACTTTAAAACCTAATAAAATGAATGATTTTATAATTAACTATAATCATAACAACAGAATGTATAAAAAAACAGGCATTGAATTATACAACAACTATTGTAAAAAAATAATAAAACAAGTTTATAACTTAAGTCAAAACCAAATCGATGTTTTTAATAAAAATACAGCCATACAGGTTAATGAAATTTGATTATAAATACAAACATTAAGATAAAAAATAATAAAATGAAACTACTCAAGAAACTTTACAGAATTTTACAAGAATTAGCTAAAAATTGCCCACAAGAAACAAAATGGAATGCTTAAAAATATAGACAAATGAAACTAAAAGCAAAAATAAATTTTACTACAAAACAAAATCACCCAGACGCTAAAAATTACAAAGGTGAATTTTCAGATACTTATATATTTGATGATAATTATCATGATATAGAATCTGCAAAATCATATATAA
>Ga0209937_1000230_pt1 | contig 19226 bp, 31 predicted proteins | sample SalPon1_B_H2O_MG_FD_185699 | JGI IMG/M metagenome (GOLD analysis project Ga0209937, IMG submission 185699) | Salt pond water microbial communities from South San Francisco under conditions of wetland restoration - Salt Pond MetaG R1_B_H2O_MG... | ecosystem: Environmental > Aquatic > Non-marine... | reverse complement strand
ATTTCGTCACCGATGTAAACACCGTTACATGAGATGGGTAATCCTTTTTCGTTTCCAAAGTTTGACCATACAGGCGAGGAGAGGCTGTAAAAGCCTCTGCCCATATAATCATAGAACTTGTTAGCAAAGCCAGGATAATTCAAAAAGTCTTCTGCTTTTTCTGCAATTTCTCTAATTCTGTCTTCTGCTCCTACACCTTCGTCTAGGTATCCGCGTGACAGAAACTTACGCGAATCTTCGTTAAGCCATTCAAAATTCATTCGTATTTTCCTTGTGTCTTGATTTTCGTTTGTGTAATGATAGTTAGAATAATTCGTCTGCACCGATGCCTTTGCCTTTTGCATACTCGACAGGACGCTTTTGGAAGAAATCAGTCATTGTGCTGCCCAATAGTGCTTCGTCAAACCAGAATGTTTTTTCTAACAGTTCTTCGTCGATATCAATTGCACTTGTATCAAAGCCAATTTGTTCCATTGAATCTCGCATTCTGTTTTTGATAAAGTTTTTTAATATTTCTGCATCAAGACCTTCTACAGCATATTCGCCAATTATCCAATCAATAACACCTGATTCAGATTCAAGACTTGCAAGAATTTCTTCTTGTATACGTGATTCTAATTCAGCATCAAATAGTTCTGGGTATTCTTCACGCAGTGTAGTGATCAATTGAATACCAACCTGTGCATGTAGCATTTCTTCGTTGCGTGTATACTGTACCTGTTGGGCACAGTCTTTTAGGATTGCACGATTTCTGTTAAAATGCATAATGATATAAAATTGACTGAACAGACTTACATTTTCTACGAACAATGTGAAAAGGATGATTGAATAGATGTACTGCTTTCTGTCGTCTGTGTATACTTTGTCTAGATACTTTTTGAGATAATTGACTCTTCCGCGAATAACTTCTTCATTTAGATTTTCTTCAAATACGTGTGTAAGATGAAGAACGTCCAGTAGTTTTTCATATGCCATGTTGTGAATAACTTCTGAATTAGCCATAGCATAACCAAGATCTCTAATTGATGGATGAGGTAAATGTTTGCCTACATCTGCCCAAAAGCTTTTCACTGCTACTTCAATTTGGCCAATTGCACTTAATGTTCTTACTATTACCTGTTGTTCTTCTGGTGTTAAATCAGTTTTAAATTGGCTGTAGTCACTTCTAAAATTAAATTCATCTGGTGTCCAAAAGCCTTCCCAGATTGCATCTATAAATTTTTTAGTCCAGGGATACAAATCTGGCTTACGTGATAATTGTTCTTCAAATAGCATTATTCATCCTCTCATTCACTATTGTATGTTCCGCAAGATACGGGTATTATTAATTGATTTTTAGTAACTTCGATATTTATTAGGGCGTTGACATGGCATAACTCTGTTGCGATACAAGATGTTTTGGTAAATCTGATCGTGCAACATGTTTGTCTCCCCGATAACCAATGACTCTATCTGCTACTACAAGCAAATAACAAGTCCTTGAATTTTTATTGTCTTGTTTAATATGTATCTCAAATTGAACCTCTGAAAACCTGTCAGTTAATTGTAAGGTGTAACAAATTGCTAGGATTCGTAGAAAATCACAGTAAATATTTTCTTCTATCATTTGCCACGGACTTGGCCAAGTACGTTTGTCATATGGATCAGCTGCTAGTGCTCCTACCGGCGCTGAATTCCAGAAATTGATACATTCCTGTAATGGATCCTTGCAGGACTCTAAGTGCAATCTTAGATTCCTCCACTCAACTAATCTGTCATAAAATGATTTTTGAAACATCAAGCAACATGTTTGATTGTAAATTTTAATTCATCGTTTTCGTTTAAAATTGCATCAACTAGAGTATTTTCTGCTAGCACAGGCAAATAACTAGAACCACTGTTGAAATCATTGAGGTCTAAAGAAAAAATAAGATTTTCAGGATCGCCTGTTCCGCTGTGAGAATAATTGTCAGTTAATGATGCTGTTTCTTCGCTTTTGTTGAATACCAGTGTTATTGTTCCGTTTCTGTATATGTCGTTTGATCCTATTCTGTAAATGTATTCAATTTCCACAGTTCCTGTGTCTTGATCGGTGGGCACATTTAATATTTTTTCTGGACTAAGTCTGCTACCAATAGCCGTAGTTACCGGAAAACTGTTAATATAGCTTTTCGGTCCTTGGATTTCAGGTTCGTATGTAAATGACAATGATTCTGAAGTCATTGCAAATTGAGTCCTTCCAAAATAATCATCTCTACTTATATTTGTATCATTACCAAAAACAATAATTGGATCTGTATAATTATATGATTGGTCGGAACTGTTTGATGTTCCTACTTTGACAAAATGATTTGAACTGCTGATATTATAGCTACCGCTTTCAAATACTATAGCACTTTTATGAACATTTGTAAACATATAATTTTCTATAATATTGCGATTAGGTCCGGTTGAATTGCCTGCAGACCCAAAAACAAATCCTTTGAGTAATGTATTCACATGAGAATTTTCAAAATGATTGCTGTCACTGTTATCCAAGCTTTGACATAGATAACTGAGGTTCGAAAAATTACAATTAACGAAACGATTATTGTCGCATGAAGCTGCTGAATTGCTGCCTGCGTCTATAATTATACCGCCTTGATCGGTTTCGCCAGCAGAATCATTCCATGAACCTTCGAAACTTATATCTCGAAACACACTGTCACGACAGTTTTGTAATCTTAGTATTTCATAAAAACTGCTCTGTTTCAAAGTCATACCTTGTATGAGAATATTTTTTGGCTGCAAGGATTCGTCATTGATAGCAGAATCATCTATAAAACTGTCATTTTCTGCGCCTTTAGTACGAAATATCTGTGCTGCTGAACCATTGTTGATTAACACTGTTTTACCTGCACCGTCGCCTACAATGTTAGCTGATTCCGGTATATGGATGGTGTTTTGTATTGTATATTCTTTTGCAGGAATTCTCAATGTAACGTTACTACGACTGCTATCTAAAAACAGTTCGTCGATTGCACGTTGTATTGTTATGTCTGCAGACTCATCATTAGGATGTTCAAAGTCATTCAAACTAACAGTGTCATCAAGCTTTTGTTTAATAGAGCGAGAAACAGGAGTTGAAGGATTTGGACCGGTTTGTACATTTTCTCCATAAACATATTGATCAGCTAAATCTAATATATTGCTTCTTTCAGTTAATAATTCTATATTTTCAACTGCTGGCGCTCCTTCTGTGACAGCGCCGCTGCCTATATATAATTTTTGAGTATCAATAGCCCAGCCTAGTTCACCTGATGCGAGCTGAGGTACACCTGTGCCGGTCAATTCTCTACCTCTTCTTAACTGAATTCTACTAATGGAAACAACAGCCATCTAAATACTCCTACACTGATTTTTAGTATTTAGCCGTTTTGTCTGTAGTATTGCTCACAGCGTCGCCACCATTCTTGTGCCCAATCGTCAAACTCGTGCGGCCATATATCAAATTGTTGATAGGTTAGGTCACGACTGCACATAAAAACATGCCCTTCGCGGATGTCAGTACCGTGTACTTCGTTATGTGCTAGTGCATAGGCTGTAAGCTGTAAATAGTAATCATACACCCATTCTGGTTTTTTAGGCTTGTTCGATTGTTTGAAATCAAGAACTGCTGGATTGCCTTTATATTTTCCTACTAGATCAGTAGTACCTGCATAGATACCTGGAACATACAATGGAACTTCTGATCCCCATATCTCGTCAACATGCGTCAAAGCTTCGTTGCGCACAACACAAGCCATTTTGTGTGCTTGTTGTGCATAAGGATTACTGCCTGCTGTTTCTGTCCATACGCCGGTATCTATATAATCCTCTAAATACTTGTGCATACGAGTACCGACACCGGCAGCTTCCGTGGTAATCTCCTGTGCTTTAGCATGACCAACTCTATTGCGCCAAGCAATCAAATGACTCTGATCCTTGGTAGCTGACAGAATAGTTGTTACACTTGCCACCGGCGGGCCGCCTGGTACTGCGTATCTACGCTTTCCGTCTACTTCAACTCGTTTTATTTTTTCATAAGAATATTTAGGAGTTATCAGAGTCAAGGTCAATTCCAGTATCAGTATAATAATCATCATCGAAATACATAGGTGGCATCGATGTATAGTACGGATCCACTTGAGAAAAAGGATCATCCATTCCTTCAACTTCGTGCACTTCAGGCACTAACTCTTTTAGAAGGTTTTCTATTCCCATTTTCAGTGTCATGGTACTACCTGCACATCCACTGCAAGCACCGCTCATTTCTAAAAGCACACTGCCGTGATTGTAACTTACAAAATTCACTGATCCGCCATGTTGGGCTACAGCTGGTTCTACATACTGTGCAAGCACAGTTTTAATTTTTTCTTCAATTTCTAGTTGTGTTTTTTCAGACATACAACCTCCTTGTGACAGTAATATACAATAATTTTATATTTTTGTCAACTAATTACCAAGGTCGGTTGCATTTTGTGCCATTTGACTAACTGAATCTGTGTCACCAGTATCATCAGGAACGTCAAGGTCGTCTGTTTCGTTTTGTTTTAATTCTACTGAATTTTGATCAAAGTCGCTGACAATGTTTTGTAAGCGAGGATCGCTATCATAAGCTGCTGTAAACACTTCATAATCAAATTGTTGACGCTGTGAATTTGTCATAAAACTGTTGATTTTTTTAAAACTGATTTTTTCAGCACCTTTGTTTTTTAAATGTCTCAACAATAAAAACAATGCATCAGAGTCTACTGATTCACTTACTTTTTTTTTGAACCAGAGAGAATTCTACCCAATTTTCTTGGATCTACACTTTCTCTGCGAGCTCTACCGGCTTCGTCATCACCGCCAGCTGCTGATCCTGCTGCGGCAAATCCTTGGTCGTCAGCTGGTACAGAATCTACTTCTCCGCCAATATCATCAATGGGTTCTATATCCATATCATCTTCGGGTTCAACACCCATAGTATCCATGGGTTCTGCTTCGCCTGTGAGCATGCCTACTCCATTGGTTAATACTTGTCGAGTGCTCTCCATTGCAGTGTATAAACTTTCCAAAGAGGGTTTAATTGAATCAACAAACTGTTGACTGGTTTCTTGACCCAGTTCGTCTCGTATGGAATCTGCCAGATCCAGCATGCTTTCTGTTTGCATTTCGGATGTGTCCTCCATCCAGCTGGTAACTTTGTTAACCATGTCTTTGGCTGCCATTACAATTTCTGCTTGATCCTCGGCGCCTTCTTTAACAACACTTTCTTTTTTTGATTTGTTTGCATGAATTGCTCGACGCTGTGCGTCTGATTTGTATTTGCCTTCGCCTACTTTGTCTGGTAAACCGCTGTGTTCAGTTCCTGCAATCTTTTCCAATTCAGCTGTGCTCATATTCATCATTTCAGCACTGGCAGAACCTTTGGTTGGCCTAGTGCCTTCTCTTTTGTGCTTCAGAGCAATGCCGGCAGCTTGTTGTTGTGATTGTGAAACTGCTTTTTCACTGATAGCACTATCTTCGATATCTCCGCGTTCAGAAATTTCAGTATTGAGAATATCCAAAATCAATTTGTTTTTTTGATATGCATCAGTTTTGTTAACTGAGCTGAAACTTTCACTCATTTCAATTTGACTTAATTTGGTTCTTAGCTTGTTTCTAGCATCCTGTAATTGTTGCAATGAATAGTTTTCTAGTCGCAGTTTAGTTCCAAATTTCTGTGCAAGGCTTTCGTTTAAACTTTTAGCAGTTACTGGTTTTGCAAATTCTCTAATGTTCATTGTGTTGTTCCTGATTATAGTGTTGCTTTTATTTATCTTTTAAAAAATGATTTCTTCCAATTGCACCACTGCTTGATCAAGATGTGCACGACTAACTTCCATGCGAGTTTCTAAAATCTGTTTTCTAGTGTTACTCTTGGTTTTTTTGATAGAATTTTTATAAAATGCAATATCGTTTTTGTATTTTTGATATTGCTGATCCAAGTATAATACTTGATTGATTGAACTGTTTTTCAAATACATTCTTGCTGCGGCTAGAGCACCAAATTTGCTAGAAGTTTTACAAACTGAACTGTTTTTAACACAATCTAATATCACATATTCGTTGTTTTTAGTGTGTCTAATTGCCACAGTACCTATGCGTATGCTATTTCCGCTTTTATAGGGAACAGGATATTTCCTGGTTTGTGTATTGATTATGTGTTTTAAATCTTCAAGTATACATTTCATTTTTAACCACGTAGCTATTGCCTTGATATACAATTTTACTTACCACATTTTTTCTAATTAAATTCTCTATTATGGTTTGCTGTCTTTCGGTAAAATCTAGAGCGATACGAGGCTCAGACAGTTCAGGAAGAAGTTCAATTTCTTCATTGGTTAGATAAATTTCAAAGTCAGTTATTATCTCATTCAGTTTCATAAACTGCTCAATTTTTTCCTAAGATCTCGCTCTGCTTGTTGCATTTGTTTTTGTTGAGTTTTTAACTGATCAATTTGTGTTTGTATCATTTGTTTTTGTTGTCTTTTTTGACGAGCTTGATCAGCTTGTTGCTGCTGCGGCGATGTTTGAGTATTATTTGTAGAATTGTTAGGTACTGAATTCATACCCTGTTGATTCATAACTGTAGGATCAGTGCCCATGGTATTATTTCCCATAGGCTGTTGTTCGTTGATAATGTCTATGTAATTTCTAAAAAATCTAGGATCACTCATCGGTTTAAACTCTTTACCATTTTACTTGCAGGATTGGTTCTTTTGGTCTTTTTTGATTTTCTAGCCATTCTAGTTCCTAATCTAGCTTTGGTTATTTTTAATTTGTTGCGTGCTTTTACATCTGGTGCAGCAAAACATTGTCCTACATTGCTAACAGTACGTCCTTTGCGAGGTCCAGTGGTACAACGATACTTTCGTACTACTTTTGAACCTCTTTTAGCCCATACTTGCTTTTCGTTTAGATCATTTGTTAATTCTCTCAGTTTCATACAGTTATTTATTAAAAACTGATTAACAATACTACAATAGTACTCAATAATCCTGCAACTATTGTGCCAGTTGCACCAATTAACACTCGAACCATGCTCTGCTGCCCATCTTTGATATCAGTGTGGATTTCGTCAATTTTGTTTTCTACCGCGGTTAATCTCTTATCCATGGCTTCATAACGCAGAGCACATAAATCTACATGTGCTTCTAAACTTTCTTTTTCTAGTTCTGACGACATTTAACCCTCCAAGTGTTGTCATTTTCGATGTGCCTGGTATTAAATGCCTATTAATACTATTTATCTTGTTGACAAAAAATTATATTCGTATCATTTTCGCATTTGGTTCTAAAAACCGCATCATCAAAAGTTGCAGTTTCTGTTAGTTGATCAATAAATGGAATGAGATCAAAATCATTTTTCATAATTTCTACATCAATTGCATCTTCAAATTCTATTTCAAATTCAAAACACCATATGCGATCACAGTTTTGATGTTTCAGTCCAAATTTTATTGGTTCGTTTACAATATATGGTAGACGATCAACTGTTGGATTAACTCTCAATCCAATGGTTTGTAGAACTGTGAGATAATTTTGTTGTTGTTGATATGCAACATAGTCTTCTCCTTTGCGAGCATTGGTACAGGTTATGTCGACCAATGTATAAATTTTAAATCTAGAATTCATAATCAAACCTTATTACATCTTCTAAGTATATATCTCTTATGTATTCTGCTAATTCGTCAGTGTAAAAACTGCGGTAATCCAAATTATCGCCACAGTTTAGCGTGGGTAATTTTTTATCACAATTAAGAAGATGCTGTATTTTTTCAAATTCTTCGTTGAGATATTCAAACTTTAATACCTGCGTTTCAGAAGAAAACCATTTGCTTTGTGCAGTCTTTAGATCATACCAGTTTCTTGCCCACATCAATTCCGAAGAAAAAGCAAGTCCGGGTTGATTTCTTGCTGTATTTTTTAAAACCCATTGTGTGAAATCTGTTCGTTGAGGATTGTTTGCATAACAAAACCAACTGACCAAACGTGACCAAGGGTTTCTGACCACTGCAAAACTTTGCTGAATATCAGGAAACAATTCAAATGCAGTTTTACAGTTGCCGTGTTTGCGACCACGCACAGTTTTGAAGTTTTCTTGTAACCACGAAGTGATACTGGTTCCCGCTGTTTTAGGATTGTGCACAAACAGAGTACGATGTTCTGGCAAATATATCATGCAGTATTTACAGTTACAAAAAAAGGGCCCACACGAATGTGAGCCCTTAATAAATTTATATCTTCAAATTATGAAGGATATGAATCAGTGTGATCTGCTAGGAAAGGCGAACCGTTCATTTCAGTTACTGTTGCACTTGAAAGATCTAGACCGGCTGCGTTTGCACTTTCACCTGATGCAGCAATGTCAGCAGCAGTTCTGATACCTGCTTCAGTAAGCAAGCGAATTTCGCTCTGTAGATATGCTGCAAAAGTTTCTGAGTTTGTACCATCGTAAGTGTCTGTTGGAAAGTCACCTTCGATGTAAACGTCAAATACCTGACCAGCATTTGAACCGTCTGAACGTAGAGCGCTGTACATGATTACAGTACTGCGTGCAGTGATTGTACGCAATACTTCTTGGAATGCACCGTTTGGACCTAGCTCAGTGTCGCCGAAATCAGTACCGTTTACTGCAAGATCGATTGTATAAGCACGAACTGTTTTACCATTGAACGAACGTCCAATGTTGGTTAGTGTTGGATTTGCTTTTGGTTGAGTTACCATTTCTCTTTTCTCCTGTTTGTGAATCCGTTTGGATTTCTATACTGTATTTATCATTTCCGCAAAAAATCACTTTCTAAGAGTATTTTTTGCTCGTCTATGAACCTGTTTTAGCTGTTCCACATATGCGGGGCCTGCTCTTACAATATCATGTATCATTTTGATTATTTCCAAATAACTGCTAGCATATTGTGCAGGTATTGCTTTTCCTCTGTTTATGTTTGAGAGAAATTTTTCCACATAAGGTAAACGTGTTGCCGGTACTAGAAATTTATAGTTGTAAACATCAATGCGTGTACTGGTATCAGGAACATGTATTTCCAATTCAGGGTCAGTGGCATTGAAATCCTCTAGATTATTATCTGCTGCAAACTTGCTAAACAGCGGCATAATATCACAGTCGCTGAGTTTGGCCCTGGCAGCAAACAGCAACCTGGTAATTGTTTGCTTTCTTTCCTGCGGGGATGCATTGGCAAACACTCCGAACGACCTGCGCACAGCTTTGTAATGAGAATTAACAATACCTAAATCTGTCTCTATCTTTTGAAGACTGCGCAAATCTTGGTCTGTAGGAGTTTTATTAGCAGCTCTGTTTCTTAAATATCCATTCAATGTACCCACACTGATTAGTGTTTTATCACGCTCAGCCTTGGCCGACGTAGGGTCTTTTAATTTTTCTACAGCATCACGTTCGCCTGCAACAAAGTAGAAAAAGTTGTATAGATCTGTGCTGTCTATCCTAAATTTTTGATAATTTCTGTATATCACTGTCTTGTTTGCATATTTTGCTACCTCTGGTCTATAAGATCTATAGTAGCTCATTGCGTGTAGTATCATCAACACAAGGTATGCTCGTTCTTTGCAATCAGAAAAGGTAAGTGTTTTTTGATTTTTGCGATTTCTAGTTAATCTTGCTTCTTGCAGTTGTTTGATAAAATCCATTAACCTTTGCTTTCTTTGATTTTTTGTACGCCAGTTTTGAATTTTTTACTATTGCCTGCTTTTATACTGTTTAACAATCTACGTTCTAAGTCTAGGGCAGTTTGTTCGTCGTACGTATCATACATTTTATCCACAAGATTTACAGCACTTTCAATTATATTAATTCCGGTAGTTTGAATAAAATCGTCACTGCGATCAACACGATGAAGATTATTCAACTCTTCTAAAATGCTTCTTGTCTTTTTTCTCATTGCACCTGTCCTTGCTTTTATTTATTATCGGAGAACCACTTATAAAACAAATAAAAAATTGTTGTTACAAGCATGCACGCTAACCAGATTTCTTCTGCTGTATTGCCAAATAGATTGTGAATCACATCTCTACCCAATATTGCAGCCACAAAAACAGTCAATATATAAGACGCCATGGGTAAAAACAATATAAAGGTTGACGGTTTCATACTGTACTTATATAAATAACAAGGATGAAAGAGATAATCTTTCATTCTGAGTGGCTGGTAACACAGCCCCCGTCAGGAGTTAAAGGACATCATTACAACTTAGGAGAAAACAATGACTAATTTAGCTAACGCAATTGGTCGTGTAATGATGACTGCTGTCAGACTTCCACGATCAACTACTGTGAGAGAAGAAGGTTTTCGTAAATACGCGGAAACAGAATTTAGAAAAGACAGCGCATATGTGTATGACTGCTTGATCCACAATCGATCAATTGACCTACGATAAAGGCATTACTGTGTTCGGAGTATACCTTGCTGTAGGAGCACTAATAGGAGTAGTCATACTGATCATATTGATGGGGCTTGGCTATATTGATTGATTTGAAATACGCCCTGTTAAACAGGGCGTATTTCTTTGATACAGTTTTTTGTTTTTTGCATTTCGGGTATGCAAAAATACAGGGCTATTTTGCTTGATTTTTGTTTCAACCAATGTTAAATATAGTTATGCTGCAATGCAGCATCACACACATATGGAGAAGGAAAAATATGACAGATATGATTATGAGATCTATTTCAAGTTTTGGTTTTGGTACAGTAATAAAAAAAATTAAACTTCGCTGGGTCAAATATAGGCTATTCACCAAAACTAGAGATGAACTGGAATCGTGCAGTGACAGAGAACTTGCAGATATGGGTCTTCATCGCTATGATATTCCAAAAATTGCACTGGATCATGCTGAAAAGATTGTTGCTAACGAAAACTTGAAGGGTTGGGTATAATGAATGCATTGGTTATGGACAGTGCCAATAGTGTTGGCACTTGGATTAGTAATTTGGTGTCTACAATACATCGTGCGCTCGTTTGCTCAGGACGTGCAAGAGCTGCAAGATCTCTTGCAGCTCTTGGATACTACCAAGAAGCAAAAAGATTGATTTTAGATAATCAAGAAGATCATTGACACACAGTAAATACTGTGCTAATTTAACATACACAGAAAGGACACACAGACATGACAGACTTTAACAAAATGACAGAGCAATTCAAAAACATGATGCCACAAGTAAACTTCAATAAGAATGGTTACGAGATTCGTGCGCAGGTATTAGATATGGCACAGAATCAAGTTTGGCAGGATTTCCACGCCAAGTGGGCAGGATATGAAACTTCAGTTGTAAAGGATCCTAAAACTGGAGAAATTGTTACTTCAGCGAAACTGCCAGAAGTTCCTGGCTCTGATAAAGTTCTTGAAACTGCTCAAAAGTTTTATGAATTTGTAAATAACAACGCTAAATAAATCTACAATACTCGATATTTTAAATTGTGTGGGCATAGCCCTTTTATTAATATAATATGAAAATACGCCCCAGGTAGCAGAAATGTTATCTGGGGTTAATCATCTTATTTCTACCCAACTCAAGCTGGCAAATACATCTTTGTTAGATTGTACAGTAGCACCAAGAATAGTAAAAGTTTGAGCTGTTGATCCTAAATCGTTTCTTGCTAACTGAAGTATTGTTTCTTTGGGGAAATCAAATACCGCGCCTTGGTTTGTAGGAGAAATGTATCCTGTTTGCAATACTTCTCCGCCTGCGTAACTGGTAGCAGCATAATCAAACTCGCAAAAACTGTTACCAGGCACATTGTTCCAGTCTGCACCTGTGAGTGTAGTGTCTCGTATTACTTGATAAAACAGTGCAGTGTTATCAAGACTTGCAGCTTGGAACTGAATAGGTATTGCAACACCTTGTATTCTGTCAGTTCTCAGTCTAATACTCAACACAGGACGAAGAACATTTGCACTGCTGGTGCTTACACCTGTGAACGGTGTGGCTACATTTTCTTCTCTTCCTAAAGGACCTACACCTCCTTCCATTCTGAGCGCAGTGCTGCCTTGATGCAATTCATATGACCCTGCAGTTCCTGTGATGTCAGTTAATTCAAATCTCACAGGCAAGAACGGTGTATTGGTGTATATTGTATCGCTGATGTTGGCATGATCAAATCTGTGTATAGGATATGAGTTGTTGTTCATAACATATTTAAACTCGACTATACCTGCACCATACCATTCATATTCAATTACCAACATCTGTATTTTTTCAGGATCTGCTGTTATACCACTTGGTCCTGTTCCGTCCATTTTGTCTATGTTCCAGTCGTTGCGTAACACTCTATTTTCTACTACACCAGATGCTGTGTTTCTGCGAATTACCACACTGTATTCGCCACCGTTGTCTTCAAAAAACATACCATTGCGTTCATTGAAAATACCTGCTCTGCGTCTTATGCCTGATACAGGTGTTTCATATTTCACAGCCATTACCAATTCATTTTGTCTGCCAGGAATATAAGGCATAACTGTTCGTGTTTGTCTTATAACTTCGTCGCCTGATTCGCCGTTGACACTCATAATCACACAACCGTCAAACTCGCTAAACTCAGATGTAGCTGTTCCAGTAATGCTTTCATCCCAGATCTGTGGATCTTTTGTGTACTGAAATGTGTTGAAAAACATGATCTGTTGCTCTGATGTTTTTACACGATTGGTAGATGTGTGCTGTTTGGTAGTGTCGTCTATGCGTAGAACAGGTTGTCCATATGGATCGTAGTCCATAGCCAATGTGAGATCATGAGTGTTTGGCTCATAACTGTGAAAGTAGTTAGTGCTATTGGGATTTAGATTAGGCATTGATATCTGTACCTTGTGTTATGTGCTGGTATCTTTAACTGTAACAAACGCACTGGTAGCAACTACAGGTCCACTGGTTGATCCGGTGCGTACTTCTAGAGCATAGTATTCTGTGCCTTCGGTTGCGCTGTCTTCGACAAGTCCAAATGAGACACTACTCACGCCATCGTTGACAACAGTGCTGCCCGCCGGTAAAACACCGCCGTCAAAATCTGCTCCAGTAACTGTTCCAGTGACTGTAAAATAAAGAGTTGTGCCGTTTGGAACTCCTGTGGTGTATATGTCAAACACTGTACCGTTTCCAAGTCCTTCGTCAACTGCAAACTTTCTTGGTACTACACGATACGAAACTTCTGGAGTAGTTGTCCAAGGACGACCCACAACAAGTCCGCCGGTGTTTGCATTGTCTACTACGGCATCGTCGTCATACTGTGTAGGCAGTTGCGTAATATCGTAGTATGCTCTAGCGTTTCCGTCTGTGAGTCGATCTGCCGCTGCTAATTCCAATTTGGCTTTCTGTCTTAGTTCCTTTGTCGGTAGTGTCGATATGCCATTTGCAGCCATTACGAATATCCTCTCGGGTCTTTTACTCTAATATCGTCTGGATGTTTAGGACCATTAACGCCGCCGCCTGCATCTGTTGTCACACTGTCAACGTCACTGACTACTTCGTTTGGCGTGTTTGAGTAGGGCCCGGTGTCTTCTGCATCTAACATTGCAAATATCTGTTTGAATCTCGATGCTTGCTCATTGTCTGTAATGTTATCAACTTCGACTTCAACATCGATTTTCTTATTATTATCAATTTGATCTAAAAGATCCAAAACTGATCTCACAACATCAGTAGCTCTCATCGTCTATGCCTCCAAGACGTTTAATATCATCCAGTTGGTCTTTGTTTGAATCTTTGAAAGTGTACTGCTTAACATTTTCATAGTCGTCCATAGTAACCACTGAATCTTGACTCAAACGAGTTAGGATTTCTGTAAGATAATGCAGTGGAACATCATCTTTGATATCTTCTCTTACCAATTCGATTACTCTAAGAAATGCCGGGACATTGATTTTGATTATGTCATCTTCGTTCATAAGAATGCTCCTTACAGATATTTATCCGAATAAATAACTTGTATGATAGATCCAACTCCATTTCAGAACACCGTTGACCAACTTAAAAAAGAAGGAAAATATCGAGTGTTCAATGATATAGTAAGAAAACGTGGAGAATTTCCAAAAGCACTATGGTATGGCCCATATTCTATTAAAAATATAATCAACTGGTGCAGTAATGATTATTTAGGAATGGGACAAAATCAAGTGGTAATTGATGCTATGCATACTGCTTTGGATCAAACCGGGGCTGGATCAGGTGGCACAAGAAACATCAGTGGCACGAGTCATTATCATGTAGCATTGGAAAAAGAATTAGCCGGCTTGCATAGCAAGCAGCAAGCATTGTTGTATTCCAGTGCATATGTTGCCAATGAGTGGACACTCATTGCTCTAAGCAAGATCATTCCCAACATTGTGTACCTCAGTGACAGCAAAAATCATGCTTCATTGATTCAGGGTATTCGTCACAGTGGTGCTGACAAAATAGTTTGGCAGCACAATGATATGAGCGATTTAGAAAAGAAATTAGGTTATGTTTCCGCCGCAGGACAAATACCCTGTATTGTGTTCGAATCTGTGTATAGCATGGATGGCGATGTCTCACCGATTTCCAGTGTCTGCGACCTTGCTGATCAATACGGAGCCATTACCTATATCGACGAAGTACACGCTGTAGGTTTGTATGGAAAAACTGGTGCAGGTTATCTAGAACACTTGAACTTGCAACACAGAGTTGATATAATTAATGGAACATTAGGCAAGGCATTTGGCGTTACCGGAGGCTATATCGCAACAGATGATATAGTCATTGACGCACTGCGAAGTATAGCCTCCGGTTTTATTTTCACAACCAGTTTATCACCTGTGATTTGTGCAGGAGCAATGGCCAGCGTTAAATATCTCAAAGACCATCCTGAATTAAGAGATCAACATCAAACACAGGCCAAGAAGTTGAAAGAAGGCTTTTTGAATGCTGGAATAGAAGTGTTGTCAGATAGTTGTACTCACATTGTTCCTGTTATGATTAGAGACGCAGATCGATGCAAAGCAATATCAGATCGTTTATTAAACGAATATGGAATTTACACACAGGCAATTAACTATCCAACTGTTGCAGTAGGCGAAGAAAGATTGCGTTTTACTCCTACTCCATTGCATACAGATGCTATGATAGATGAATGCATAAGAGGAGTTAAAAAATGTCTAGAGTTATAGCATTTGGTTGCAGTTTAACATACGGTGACGGATTATCTGATTGTTCTGTTATAAAAAATGGAAAATATCTGTGTCACGGTAACAAACCAAGTCGATATTCATGGCCAAATTTGGTGGCCAAAAAATTGGGCGTCGACTGCGAAAACCATGCTGCTCCTGGTTCAAGTAACAAACAGATTGCTCTTACAATCTTAGGTTGCAGTTTTGAAGAAAATGATACAGTTTTGATTAATTGGTCTTTTGTTGAAAGATATTGTATTGTCGATCTGAATCACCATTATAAACAAATTTCTCCCAGTATTAAAAATAATTTCAGCACCTATTATACTAAATTTCATTTGAAATTTGGAAATAATTATAATTCTATGATTGATTCTTTATTGCAAATAACAGCAGCAGATTCACATCTAAAAAAATTTACCAAAAATGTGTATCATTATCTAACCGACGATAGTCAATATAATGATTTACCAGCTTGGTTTAAAGTAGATATCACAGGCAAAAGTTTTAAGACACTGTATTCAAAATCACTTGGACTAGACAACAGCCATCCTGGACACGATGGGCACAAAGCATTTGCCAAAGTAGTACTGAAAAACATAAAAGAGAATAGACATGATTAAAAATATATTTTACAAAACACTTGGTATACTGTGCATTGGATTAGCATATATAGGATTCGTTGTACCCGGAATACCATTTAGTATTTTTCTTGTAATTGCCGCATGGGCGTTTGCAAAGAGTTCGCCGCGTATGCATGCTTGGTTGTACAATCATCCACTGTTTGGCAATTTTTTAACCAATTGGACCGAAAAACGTGTGTTTCCTAAAAAAGCAAAGTATCTAATGATAATAACCATGTCAGTTACACTTGTGGTTACTTACATTTTCACTGAAAATATGAAAGCAATCTTATGGAGCGGCGGATTTATGACATTGGTTGCAATCTGGGCTTGGCGTTATCCACACAGTGTTGAAGAACACCAGCGTCGTATTGACGCTGGTGAAAAGATTGCGTGGTTACGCTGACTGTATGTCAAGCCATTGATACCAACTTGGGTGCTTAACTTCAAAAGGCAATTGTTTGCGCTTTCTAACCAACTCCCAATATCCAGGACGATACGGCTTGTATTGTGGACGCCACTCAGGTCCCATCTTATTGCCTTTGCGCGTATTGCATGGGCCACAAGATGTTGCGATGTTTTCAAAGTTGGTCTTACCGCCACGACTGATAGGAACAACATGATCCAGTGTTGCAGTGCGTTTGTTCACATTAGTGCCGCAATACAAACAATGATACTGGTCGCGCAGGTAAACATTGCTTTTTGAAAATCGAACCATGGTTTTGGTACGAACATATTCTTTGAGCATGATTACAGCCGGAACGTGAGTTTCCCAGCTGGTACTGCGTACTAACCAATCATCATACCATTCAAGCACGTTACACTTGTCATGATACATGTAGAGTATAGCTTCCTTCCACTGAATAGCACTGAGAGGTAAAAAGCTAACCGGTTGGGCATCAGCGTTGAGTAACAGTGTATCTGACACAGTATTTTTCCTTTTGCATAAAACTATTTATGCTTGAAACATACAACAAACACACAGGTTTGTCAACCTATTCAACGTATGGTTCAAAGTTGCCGCCTGTTAAAGTAACACAGGTTGTGTTATCACTGATCCAGACTACCACTGCAAATTTTTTACTATCTTGGTCGACAAAAAACACAGTTACACCATTGGTTTGAGCGTAACTTTCTGGATCAAATGGATTTTGATAGTAAACTGGTCCAAATCCTGACGCTAATGGTTTTAACCCAGATTCTAGCATGTACTCAGAAACCACTGAACCTTTGTCACACCAAGAATCTATTAATAAATTAGAAGGCTGTGCTGTCAACATGGTTGCATACATGGCTAAAAGTGTTGCTGTAATTACTGTTTTAATCATTGTTTTTCCTTAAAAAAAGTTATCAACAGCCTTTTTTGCGGCTGTTTCGATTGCCAAGTCCCATTGAGTTAAACCATCAGTTTCGAACATCTGTGCAGTAGATAATTCACTTACTAACCAATAACCCTGTCGTATTTCTTCTTCTAATTGCAATTGATGCCAAGTTGCGCCTCCGCCAAAAAACCGATAAAGCACAGGTATATCAAAATTTTCAAATTTTTGCATCATAAGATTATCACTGCTAACACTGATATCTTTGTTGATCATCATTGTGTTAGTGCTGCGCCAGTCGTTGCTGTGCAACAGTAACACAGCTTTGGTATTCACTGGGCCTCCTTGATAAACAGGCTCAGGTTTTATTGGTAATTGACGATTTTTATGTTCAAATAAAGACTGAGTGGTATACTGCGATTTTTTATTAAGAATGAGACCCGAGACTGAATCCCAGGTGTGTTCGTATAAAAATACCACACTGTTTTTGAAAATATCTGTGTCCAGTTTAGGTCTTGCTATCAAACATTTACCACAATAATTCATGCTTATCCTTTGTCTGCATTTATTTTAACATGTCAAATGCAATAGGTCAAGCAGTGCGCGTACCGGAACGTATCTGCTGACCTAAAGTTGCAACACCGACACCACCATAATTGCTGTTTCCATATGACCAGTGTCTTCTTGGTCCTGTGTCTACATGTAAAATATTATTGCCAAAACCAAATCCTGTGAATCCTGCTTGCTGTGCTGCACGAAATAACCTAATTTTATCCTCATTTGACATGCCGCTGATACTTATATCCAGTGCTGTTCCTCGAAAATGTTGACTATTAGGTGTGTTACGTTCTCTACTGGTTCCTGCTTTGGCAATTGCGTCGTTTATCATTAATGTGTTTCCAAAATAACCTGCCATTGCTCTTGCACGAGGCAACGTGTCTGATTGCATTATCCTTGCAGCATTTGACCTGGTCATTCTGCTTGCGCCACGCATTGAAAAAATAGGATTCATACTAGGGTTTGGTCTAATCGACCCCGGTGGAGCATTGGTGTCAATAGGAGCAGCAACATCATCAAAATCATTTGATGTATCTAAACTACTGGATCCTCTGGTCTGAGGTGACCTAGTAGCATTGCTAGATCTTGATGGTTGTGGGAAATCAATAGGTTCTTCTGCGCCGGTGGTATCTCTTTGCACGTCTAACCCTCTTTGTGAATAATCTCTTCCTTGTTCAGTAAATTCAATTAGTCTCATTGCGATTTCCTGTCATACGACGATATATCTGTCTTGCTAAACGAATTCTTTTTTGGCGATGTGCACCACTGCTGCGTTCATACCATCTATCAACAGCTATTGCAGCTTGATCTATATCATTGGTTTGTCTAATACGATTATATGCTCTTCGTTCTTGGTTTTGTAATTCGTACCATATGAATCTAAGCTGTTCTTCAAACCTTGGGGGATTTTCTTGAGTCCAACGTCTATTTCGCCACTGTTCCCATCTGCGACGGCGATCTGGATGCCATTGTGCAATTCCCCAAGCACGGCCACCGTCGCCAACGGCTGTGTGATCAAGATTGTTACCGCTTTCGGCCATTAGGTTTCCTACAAATCCTGCTGCTTGTTCGTTTGTTAATCCTTGGTTAACAAAAAATTGAAATGCTGTTCCTGCACGTCCAGCACTGGGCCTATTCGGAGGTCTTGGACTGGTATCTGGAGCACTCTGTGTTCCACTTCTACCCTGTATGACTTGACCTGTTTCTGGATCGTGTGTGCCGCCGTACAATTCGTCCCATTGTCGTCCTGCTGCGGCTGATTGAGGCCTAGGCTCAACCTGTGCTGGCAGTTGTTCACCATTGACATCAACGTAATCTTCAGGATTGTACAAACGATGCATGCGACTTCCACGGCCAAATAAACTGTCTAGATCCTCTAATATTTCTAGTATTTTCATATTAATCTCTGCTTTCAAGATAACTATGGTATCAATCTGACCAATCTGGCAGAGGACCACCGTACTTTTTGCCTTTGATTTTCTTACCACTGATGTTTCTGCGTTTTTTACCAATGGTGTGTTTGACTTTGCTATCTCGTGCGCGTAAACCTTTACTGC
>Ga0209937_1000229_pt1 | contig 19327 bp, 24 predicted proteins | sample SalPon1_B_H2O_MG_FD_185699 | JGI IMG/M metagenome (GOLD analysis project Ga0209937, IMG submission 185699) | Salt pond water microbial communities from South San Francisco under conditions of wetland restoration - Salt Pond MetaG R1_B_H2O_MG... | ecosystem: Environmental > Aquatic > Non-marine... | reverse complement strand
GTTCGAACTACTTTGTAGTGTGAACGTATCAGATAATTGACATAAACATGACACAAAAAGTAAATCCAAGTATCAATCGAGCATTAGAAGCATTCAAGACTGCTGGTGCGATAGCCTACGGGGGCTCCATCGAGGGGTACGTTGTTGACAGCGCGGCCACAACACAGATCGCAATACAGGATAATGAGATCAATGAGAACCGCCTGAATGAATTCCAAGAATCACACTCGTCCGATTCGCTTGATGTCACCATAGACGGCGGAGAAGCCTTTGTGTTCGGCTCGTGGGTGTGCATCGACACAGAGACCGTGGTCACACTAGAACCCGACACAGCGTCGCAGACAGTGTTTGTAGGGTGGGAAGTGAATGAGGCAGATGAGGTCATCGTCGGTCTCGGCGAGGAATTCACATTCATCCAGGGCGGAAGGACTGCGGACCTTGGTATACCCCTATGGGAGTTCGACACTGACACAAACGGTGTTGTAGATGTTCGTGACGCGCGTGTCGACTACAGATTCGAGGCAGATTCTATCGAACAGGGGCCAGGGTCTGGCCTCGATGCAGACACTGTGGATGGGGTCGAGGCGTCTGTCCTTGGTGGATCGGACATTTTTGACGACGGCGTTCTATCGCTGGAAAGCGCACAAGAGATAGATTTCACCGATAATCTTTCCGTATCTAACGAAGGGAGCGGACGGACATCCGTGGCAGTTGACGACGTGTTTGTCAAGAGTGCAGGAGACACGATGTCGGGCGATCTGGACATGGACAACAACACGATAAAGAATCTGAATCCTCCAGGCGACGACCTTGATGCTGCCACAAAAGGCTACGCGGATTCTATCGCGCAAGGTCTCGATATCAAGCAAGCTGTGCGGGTCTGTACCTGTAATCAGGGAAATATAGATCTCGCGTCAACAGCTGACCCGAACCCGATTGATAACGTCACACTGATTGACGGCGACCGAATACTCCTTATCGAACAAACAGACGCAACAGAGAATGGTATTTATGTTGCCACAGACGCAACAAATCCATCAACCTGGGTTCGAGCACCAGATTCGGATGAAGACATAGAGGTGAACAGTGGGTTGTTCACACTGACTGTCGAGGGGAATGTCAGCGGAAATGTGGGATTCATTCTGACAACACCAGACCCGATCACACTTGGAACAACAGAACTTGACTTCACCCGTTTCAGTGGCGCTGGGCAGATAAGCGCCGGTCGTGGGTTGACACGCAGCGGTGACGTGATTGATGTTGATGATATATTTGTGGAGAACGGTGGGGACACAATGTCAGGTGCGCTTTCATTCGGTGATGACACACGTATTCGCTTTGGTCAAGATAACGACTTTTCTATCCGGTATGTAGCAGCAACGAATAAGTTACAGATTGTTGACGACCAGAATGGCATTGTTGCCATGACATTCGACAGAACCGGTGATATAGACATACCAAGCGGGGATATCATCATGAGCGGTTCAGACACGATAACCAACGTCCCAGAGCCCACAAATGACACAGATGTTGCAACGAAGGCCTTTGTAGATGATACAGCACAGAACATCGATGCGTTCCGTCTTGGCGGTCTGAGCCCAGAAGAGATAGCAGGGCCTGCGTATGATGGCCATCGTGTGGCTCTTCAGAACCGCTTTGGTGCAGAGGGCTCTACAACAACAAGTGGAGGGTTCACCACTATTGCGGGATCTGACCTGTCATTTGATCCGGAGAATTATCAAGATGACCTCGACCAATTGGCGATTCGTCTGCATTATCACGTGAAAGGAGACATCAGTATCAGGATGATACGGCAGAATGCAGGAACTGTTGTGAGCGGCACAGAATCTTCTGGTGTGTTTGGTAGCGCGTTTGGACAGCTAGACACAGGGTGGGTTCCGTTTAACGACATCGGGTTTGAGTCGTACCAGATTCAGATGCGATCAAACGATGGAAACGATGTGTCGTATAACAGCGTGATACTAGACTTCGGGCACCCACGATGACACAGATACAGGACTTCGATCCCGCAGATGAACACATCGGCTTAGAACTGCAAGAACTCACACCAGAGGAGTTCAGAGATGTGTCGTCATATCTGTCACAGATGGGCGTGACCGACGCTGAAATCGGGCGCATCATCGTTCATATGTTCCAACACAGAAATGTGACACACGAAGACACGATACGAATCTTCACTGTGAGAAATACAGAAGACAACAGATATGGTATCATATCATTTATTCCACAACATATGTCTAATAATCACAGCATAACACAAGAGAAAACAGACAAATATCTTGTAAAGTCATTCGGTATAGAGGAAGACGAGGCAGTCGACACGATGATAAGGAATGAACTGTTACGAATGGGTAAAGATCTAGAGTCTGTTTTGCGGGAGCGTGTGATATGAGATTTTATGAGGTGCTCATCCTTGCCCCAGAGCGGATGACTGCAAGTGAGTTACAGGCGCGCTCACGCGGTGTTGCTGATCAGATAGATGCGAATATAGAGATACTTTCCGCCACAGTACATGCAAGAGAGCAGGAAGGAACTGGAAAGCATGGTGGTACAGTGTTTATCGTTGATATAGATGATGACGAAGACTCTTTATACGAATTTTCTGGCGCATTTGCGCGCGTTCACGACGAACTTGTGATAAACTTCACAGAACTCAATGATGAAACATTGTCACTAAAGGGCAACAGACAAGACGTTGCTGATTTCATCAACAGTGAATATAACATCAACGTGAAGGTCGAAGATGATGGGATGTTTGTGACAAAGTCGGGGGATGACGATGACGACACATTCACGATAGACATGCCAGACGACCTCCATGGCTGATGATAGACAATATAGAAACTAACCCGATACCCCAACATATACTTCGAAGCAACGAGTCTTTTTTTACATACGATGACATAACCGAGCAAGAGGTCATCGCACATGGTGGAATGTGTGTGTCGGTGAAATCTGTCTTGTCTACCAAAAGCGGGGGAGTTGTGATAGCTGTGAAGAGACCGCGAGAGAATCAGGATGTGTGTGATATACGCAGGCGTCTCATACAAAGAGAAGCGATGATAGGAAAATATGTTGGTGTACATGAAAATAATATTGGTGTGATTGATTGGGGAAGAAATGAAAACCCATGGATAGCGATGGAATATGCAGATGGTGGGACACTATCTGATAGAATCGACGATATGTCCTTTATGCAGTCTCTGTGGGTTGCTATTCATATGACAAAGGGGATACAATATGCTCACAAAAACAATATATATCACTTCGACATAAAGCCAGAAAATGTTGTATTTATGCTAAATAACGATGGTTGGGACACACCAAAAATTATAGACTGGTGGGCAGCCCCCGCACCTGTAGACACATTTCCTCGCGCAAAAGGAGAAGATAGAGAAAAGGTTAATCCTACGCACCTACACAGGAATGGAGATCTTATACAATTGCCACCCAGCAACGAACACACGTCCCCTGAGACAATTATATCTGGTCAAAAGAGAGACCATCGTACAGATATATATTGTTTATCCTCAGTTTTTTATAGACTATTCACTGGAGAACATAAATTCCCGCCAGTAACTTTGATAAAATCAGGAAAAAAAATATTCAAAAACGAACATATAGTTGATTGTGATAAAAATCCAAAGAGACCTAGCACTATTGCAGATGTTCCTGAATCAATAGACGATATCTTACTGAAAGCGTTGGAAACACGTAAAGAAGATAGATATCAACATATTCATCGACTGGAACGAGATTTAGTGGGTGTATACAACGAAGAAGCGGCTTTACACCATCCTAAGGTGTATTGACATGAATAACCGAAACACTTATATATATTCGGAGCAAAACAAGTAGCATGAGTGGTATAGACTTTACTGAGCCGTTTGCTGACAAGAAGGTTGGTATTATATACGGAGAATTCACCACACAAGGCGGGGCAGAGATACTCAATGCGCAGATGGCGAGACAGTTAGATGCACCAATATATACACGTGTATATAGGCCAGATCGCTTTGGAGATAGGATGAATGATATCCTCTCCGAATATATTGTCCCGTTAGATAATGATAAGAATGGCGTTCCAAAAGAGGTCGATGTACAAATTGGAGGGACCGGAAATACCAATAGACCGCCTGGATACAGAGCTGCTGGTGTTCTTTCAACAGATGACAGGCTGATAAAAGACGTAGATACAAGCGGTATACAAACAGAAGTGCTCATAGCAGGGGACGCAGATGGAGCGGCGATGGCATATCAGTCTGACATCCCATACATTATGTATGTTCACCATTCTGGTAAGCCATTAGTCGATTTTTTCTGGGACCACTTTGACGCAAAGGCCCGCATCATAGATAAGCTGAAGTTCCTACGTGAGCGGCGTCGTGCAAAAAAAGATTTACATAATGTGGCTAAACGCAGCGATATGTTGTTATATAATAGCGAAGGCACGGCAAATATATGCAACGACCAATGGAAGGTGGGTGGAGAAAAACAAGCTGTCTGCTATCCAGCATATCAAGACGACATATACCATGAGAATGTTGAACCATGGAAATATATCGAGGGGAAGAGATTCTTTGTCGCAACGCAGCGGTTAGATCCATATAAGAACGTTCATTTGATCGTCAATGCTGCAAAATTAGCCGAGGAACATGTTGTGATTGTCGGGTCTGGGACGCTCGACGACTTTGTCCGAAGAGAAGAACAGCAATCGAAGTACATACACTCTCTTGGGTACATGAAAGCTGAGCGACTTGCACAACTATACGCCGGAGCAACCGCTACCATACAGGCAACACTACACGAGGACTTTGGAATCGTGCCGCTTGAATCTATGGCTGTTGGTACACCGTGTATCACACCTGCATCTGGCGGGTTCCTTGAAACTGTTGGCAATGGGTATGAAGAAAAACCCGATACATATCAGACGGACCGAGGGCTCCTGATAGGTACAGACGAATATGACGCCAAAGCACTTGCTGGCGCGATGCAGAACCACGACGAGAACGAGTATAATGAGAATCACATCATGTCATACGCTCGCAGGTTCAATGAGGCACGTCTAGGGGAAGAACTAAATATGTATTTAGATGATGTATATGGTATAACACAAAATGAGTAGCCAAACAAACGTTTCAGCGGTGCTTCTGGCACTGAACGAAAGCGATGTGATAGAAGATATGTTGCACTCTGCCTCTCCATGTTTCGATGAACTCGTCTTAGTCGATGGAAGATCAGAAGACAATACCGTTGAGTTAGCACAACGTTGGTGCGAAGAGGAAGGAAAGAAATTTACACTTGTAAAATCTTCAGAGAAAGAATATCTATTAGCGGGTGTGGGTTCTCAGAGACGAAAAGGTGAAGACGCAGCATCTAACGAGTATATATTTTCACTTGACGCAGCGTCGAGATTTGAACTCAAGGACCCTACATGGTTTCAAGAGGATTTCGAATACAATGTATATTCACACACAAAAGTTCTTCAATGCGGATATGTTGGTATAGAACATAAATTATATAAGTTACATCCTGCATGGGTATCTAAAAGACATATTGACGCACCACGTATGCGCGGTATGGTAAGAGAAGGATTATATACAAGTGATGGAGCACACGTGTCAGAGGTATTCGCGTGCCCAGAAGCCCCCCTCACAGTTCACAAGCAACGAAAAGAAATATTAGAAAGTGAAACCGCATATCCAAAGTTCTTGCACTACAGAGATGTCGAGAACGCGGAAAACAATTTATGGAAGCAAAAGAAACAACACTTCCTTCTTCGACAAGCGATGGGATCAGAGCAACAGTCCGTATATTTAGATGACAGGTGGAAACGATATTTCGGACAGAACTATGAGATTATTCACAATGACTGGAAAGACATTGCAGAAGAATATCACTTTCCAAAGATTGGTGCAGATGCAAGCGCACGCGACTTAAAACGGAATAGAAGTGTTAAAATACGGAAATCCCCATGGGATTTGGAAACCTATGAGGGTAACGACCCAGTGAACAAGATGGAATACAAAAGTATATTCGGATATATAAAAGGAGAAGTGGTCAACTAACATGACACACACAACAAAAGAATTTGAACACGCGCTCGACTTGGAGAACGTTACAGCAGTAGATTACAACGAGGAGAATGACGAAGTTATCACATTCGTTAGCAAGAAGGTGCCAGAGGAACAATTAGAAGATAAAGATATTGTATCAAACAATGTAGACAAGAAGAGTCGCGTCATCGAGATAGGAGATATCTACACCGAGGCGTCGAGCACAACCACATCTCCGCGCAGCAAGAGTAGACCCGTATATACAGGATCTTCTGAGTTGAATGTCAATATAGAGACAGCAGGAACTGCTGGACCGTTCCCCGTCAGGGTTGCCGACACGTCAAAAGGAATATGGGACGATAGCATCACAGAAGGTGACATTGTGCGTTTATCAAATAACCACATATATGCACGTTCAAATGATGCGGACCTCGGGGAATACATACAACAGCCGTCTCCTTCCGATGGAGGTTCACATGATGATGTTGTCGGACAACTTGTCGGGTATGTCCCACTTGAAGACGGAACAACAGTCGATGTTGCGGCCAGATCTGTATCGCCCGACAACGAGTCAGGCTCTCCTCTCGGCCTCAGTGACGAATACGCACAGCGTGTATTCCGAGACGACCATAATAAACTAGTGGGAGAAACGCTTGTCAAAACGGGTAGAACAAGTGCCGTTACACGTGGTAATGTCCTCGCCACATCTGCAAGCACTATTGTGAACTTCCCCGGAGAAGCACAATACAAGATGAGAGATCTCATCATCACAGAGGACATGTCACGTGGTGGGGATAGTGGCGCGCCCGCGTATCACGAAGGAAGTGGAGATCTTGTCGGTATGCTTTTTGCAGGAACCGAGACAGTAACGCTCTTTTGCAAAGCAACAAACATAGAATCAGAACACGGTGTACGAATCATGGAATACAACGAATATAACAACACATACGAGAAGCCAGGCGAAGAGTACGTAGAATCACTACGAAGCAATGTCTCTATCGAGATGGATGAACACGACCTCGATATCATCAGCATCTCAGGCGACAAGCCCGCCCCAGGAGAAGAATTTGAAGCAACTATCACTGTTGTGGGGAATCGAGATGGTCTTGCATATATCGATGTGCAGGACGTGACAGAAGAATTTACACTCTCCGCTGGAGAAGAGCGGGATATTTCTGTCCGTGTGAAGGCACCATATGCGCACGGGGAAGCATTTGACCTCGACGTTCGTGGTGGCTACATATTCAGGGAGGGCTGATGTTCAACCCCATAAACGATACAATAGAACTATTTCGTAGAAAGTATATACCACTCATCGGCACATTTGTGTCACTGTATAACGAGTACAGCGGAACAGAATATTATGTGGAAAGCACAACAAATGGTGAACAATTCGTGGGGCGCGTTGATATGTCTGAAGAAGCGTTCGAAAAGGTTCTTGCTTCTATGGGGTTTGAGCGCAACCCGCTATCATCATTGAAGCGCTTGGCAAGCACAGGAGAGCAAGAAGAGGGGTCCTTTCGGTGGACTCCCACAGAATCAACAAATCTAAACACAGACTATCAGCTACACTGTGTGATATATGATGGATCGGCGGTTCCAGATGCTGACACAGGCGAGACATATGTATATGCACATTGGGAGCTTCGATGGGACACACGGCCTATAGATCATTACAACGGAGTCGGTATAGATTTCACTGCAGGGAAGAACATGATGCAGGAGATGCTAGACGACGAGGGTGTAGAGTACGTCAACTCTCCCCCACCGAATATATCTGAATAACCGAAAGATTTTTATACTTGCCCGACATAGATAGTGACAACGCCACACATGGCAGACACACCACCCGAAAACACATCAGCACACAGTAACTTAGAATACATTGGTTCGATTGTTGCGGGCCTTATCCTTTTTGTGACATGGGCATTTCTTGGGGCGGCTATACTTGGATATGGGGACCTATCGAACATCCCACAAGACTGGTATATCGGCATCATATTGCCAACAGTAATCATGGCAGGTATCCAAGTGTTCGGTAAGGATGTGTACGAGATTTTCTCCCGAAACAAATAATGTGCATCCATCCTGAAGGGATGCGCGATCACCACATTCACACATGCGCGCACCACGCGGCCATGAGAGATGTCTATCTGTCGAATCAGCACAGACTGCCGTCAAAGGCACAGTGGATGATCCGGCAGACAAACTTTGAGTCTACTGAGAAAGAGAAGTTCGAGCAGTATCAGCCAGTACAGATAATTTAGAACAGGTGCTCTTGACGCACGTCTTCAATCTGCATAAGAACATCGTTTAGCGCGTCCATGTGGTCGATGAGGTTCGACCCCTTATAATCGACTGTTCTCTCTCGCACAGTGTTGTGAAGGTCGTTTAGCTGCACGTGTGTGAGTGTCAGTTCGACCGGCTCCTCGTCTGAGCCTTCGCGCATCTGGTCGAGTGCATGTTCAAACACATCGACCCCAGTGCGGTTTGTGCGCCGCATAGAAGCGCGCTGATTCATAACAGAGTCGAAGAATGTATCATACGATAATGGGTCGTCGAATGACACCTCGAACGTGATGTGTTCTGGCTCTGGTTCGGGTTCAGGCTCGGGCTCAGGTTCAGGCTCTGGCTCGGGCTCGGGTTCTGGCTCAGGTTCACTGAATGTCTCTGAGACGCTCTCACGCTCGTCTGACACGTCTGCTGGTGTGAGGTCAAAGTCATGTGAGGACTCTTCTTCACCGGGCTCTGGGAGTAGATTCTGTGCCTGTACGATGAAGTCGAGCGCCTTGTCTTCGGTGATATCTGCCGCCGTTGCGAGTGCCTCTGGTTCTGCTGATGCAATAGATTCGATGGTTGGATATCCCGATTCCGCCAATGATTCGCTACGCGCTGGCCCGACGCCGCTGATTTCTGTCAATTCTGCAGTCATAGTATATATACAGTCAGCTATTAGGGCTCATCCTTTATAAAGCTTTCGGTGCTACTCGCCATGACCGAAAGTTTTAAGTACTATGATGGGCTATGTTAACTTGTAGACTATTTAACTCATGTCGACAACATTACAGCGTTTTACGCTGCCAGACGGTCGTGTATATACAGATCACGAAGAGCTATACCTCCCTAGTGTTTCGACCGTCTTAGATGAGATGCCGACCCCAGAAGGAATAAAGTTCTGGAAGAGGAAATATGATGGAACGAATGGAAAAGAACACTGGAGAGATATTTTAATGTACAAAAGTAATAGAGGAACGTTAGTTCACTATCATCTGCTTAGCGACTTCACAGACGAAGATATGTTCTCTGTAGATGAGGAGAACTCGGTGGAAGAACTGAAGCTGGAAGGAGAGTGGTCGAGGTTCCAAGATGACCTCACGTGGGCGAAGGAGGCGTGGGAAGATATCAAACGAGTTCGCGGTATCTCGAAAGAGAATGTTCTCAACGTAGAGTGTTTTGTCACGAACACGGGTGTTGGATATGCTGGCCAGTTCGATCTTTTGTATGTTGACAATGACAGTAACATCGTGCTAAGTGACATCAAAACAAGTAATGCTAGAAGCGCCCCATACGAGAAGCATAAGATGCAACTGTCTGCGTATGCAAATGCGCTTGAGCTTGATGTTGATATTCTAGAGGTTCTTATTATTCACCCCGATTCTGAGAAATGGAAGATCTCTCACAACACAGACTGGAATGAAGATGTTGATGATCTCTGGGCAGAATTCAGAGAGCTTAGAGAACAGATGGGTGATGTAGAGAGCAGAATGAAAGAAATAGCAGAGGATGGTATAGATGATGCAGAAAAGGTGGAATGAGTTCACGTGGCAGAAGCCGCCACAATTAGGGAGACTTTCCAGCGACCTACGACAGATGGGCTATGAACCTACAGGAAGAGAGTCACCGTTCGACGAGCGTGGCAAGCTCTGGACGAAAGGATATGAACTGGTATGCGATTACACAGCTATAGTGATACGCAGAGATAAAAGAAAACCGTTCACACCGAAATCAGAGTTTACGAAAAATCATATATACCGATATAGAAACTCAAACAAGGTGAAGATGCCTGGTGGTTATATCGGTTCATATGATTGGGGTCGAGACGACGAGCGTCGCTTCGAGTATTAAAAATAGATAGCGTTTGTCTTATCGAATGTTCGATGGCAACTGTCGTAACACATCGTACACACTCACTGTTTGAAGTTCCATATCTGACATATTCGCAAAACTATCTAGACGAAGGTCTCTAAGTATTGCCGCACCATCGCCTGGTGATTGCTGCGCGCTTGTGACATCGCAGTCATAGTGACTTGGGTGACCGAATGATATGTTGCCCCCACGTGTGTAATTTGTATCAAACGGGGACTGTGTCTCTGCCATGTGTCTCAAACTCCCTTCAATATCCCACGGTTTTATAAGACGGAGCGTCACAGCCTCATAGTGATTGAATTTGATGGTCAAGTACGGATACGTTGGAACCTCTGTCATCTTCAACCCCCAATGCATAACGTCTTCTATGGTGTCGCTTTCGACAACCATGCGTTTCTGATTAGATGTCTTAAGCTCTATTGCACGAAGCGACCCCTTGTATGGGATGAGTAGATCTGGAAGCGGTGGTGAACTGTTACCACTCCAACCGGCACGGAGCGGTATCACCTTTCCGCCAGATGTCTCATGGATCTCTCTTGCTATGTCGTGCTCTTTCCGGAGACCTGCTTTCTGTCTACTCATGTAATGTATGTCGGGTTTCTCGTTTGTCTATCTTGGTCAACAGTGGCTCATCGAAACCTTCATCACCGATCTCATAGTCATCAACCTTAATCGAGACGATGAAATCTTCATCTGGATAAGAATCCCAAAATAACATATCTACAACATGCATCTGATAGTATTTACCCCGGATGTGAGCCTCCAGTTTTTCGGAAAATTTTTTATCTGGTGGCGAATACTTACCTTGCACCCGGTGAATCATATTCACAAGATGTAAAGACTCGTCTTGAATATATCCACCGTCTATATCGTGAAAATATACGACATCGCTTCCGCGCAACAAGGGAAAGACATCGACATCGGTTGCAGCCTGCCGCATCTCGCTGACCAGGTGCGATGATTCTAGAAGATGTGTTTCCTGTGCAGCTACACGGAATCGTTCCATCCTATTACAGTTCTCGGTGTGCGTAGACGTGCTCGATTCGCTCAATCGGGATATCCACCACAAGGTGCTCGCCGTCCATCACTCCCTCGATTCGCAGTTCGTCATCAGAGAGAGCCGGTGAAGATTCATCTTCTCCGAATGTTACTGTGAAATTGTGAAAATCATATTCACGGTCGCTCTCAAGAACAAGCATGAACTCACCGTAATACTGTGCCTTCTCCCGAATCTGATTTGCTGTATAAGTCATTCCAGTAGATGATACAGCATTGTAGTACTTAAAGCTTTCGCTACATGAATTGCGCGAGACCTGCCTGTGCTCCCTCCGTCACAAGATCATCAAACGACCAACCCATCGTTTCCACTATATTCTCCAAGGCATCTCTGACAGTCTTCTCGGCCATCTTCTCATAGTCAATCTCAATCTCCGGAGGTATATGGCGGACATCCTCTACAGCTATTGCATCGACGGGTCTGTCTATCTCTTTCATCTCCCTCGTGTTCAGATTTTTACAATCTTTGGGAGCGTTCAGACTGAACACATCGTTGTATTGATATGTCTCCGGATAACCACTTCCGGGCTTCACATTCTTTACATAGAACATAAGCGGCTTTGAGCCAGCGTCTATCTCTTCGCCCTCAATGTATGCTGTTGCATATCTCGACCCACGTATGTGCGGCTGCGGGGTGTAGAACTTGCACTCGTTTGACTTCTCATCTAGTGACCAGCCATAGTCCATCGGATCTGATGTTATCCCAGACGGAATACCTATCTCCTCAAGAGACATGTCTCCACCGAGGGCAAGGTCCCATATCTGCTTCACGTATTCTTTCACAAGTTCTTTGGGCTCGTCTTCTCGAAGGATGGTGTGTAGTACATGTGTTTGTACCTCGCCCGTTATCGACGCTGTGTCGCTTCTGACAAGCTTGAACCCCTTCGTTTTGGGCTTGGGGTCCGTGATGTATTCTCCCTCATCCCACGTGACAAGCTGGCTGTACTTCTTCTTGATTCCATCGTTCGGATTGTCGGAATCCATGTCGCGCAAGAAGAATATAGACTCTGCGAAAGATTCAACCTCGACCTCCATCTTGTGGTCTTCACTGTCATGTATACCGAACATCTCTGACATGAACGTGTCGTAGGATTCATTTACAGCATCTGCTGCAGTGAAGCTTGCTTCTATAGCTTCGTCCATGTCGTTGGCTGTTGGTATCTTCGTCATCACAGAATCTGTGTCGCCCCCGATAAGTTCAGCGTCGTGATATCCCATCGAGTGCAGTGTATCTGTGAATGTATCTGCAGTGTGTTCGAGCACCATCTGACCTGAGATGGTTATTGATTCTGCTAGCCTCCAGTCGAATAACCTGAACCCTCGGCCCCAGGAGTTAGAGTCTCCGAACACACCATAGATGCTGTTTGTGATACGCTTAACAGCCTCATATGCCTTCCCTTGTCCTTTGTACTCGTACTTCATATCCACCAACTCGTCGACAACGTCTCTCACGAAACCGCTTTTCACATTCGGATTCACGTAGTATACCTCTGATGTGTCGGGGGATGACGTGCGCTTTTCACTATCATCTCGTCGATCTATGTATGCGGTATACAAATCATCTTCAGAGAAGCCATCTTCTTCTGCTTCTTCGACTGTGTCGTATATGGTTTCTGGGGATACATTCAACGACCACATCAAGTACGGGTACAGAGATGCAAGGTCGGGGTACACGACATTCTTATGCTTGCCTGGGGACGGGTTGAAGACCTTAGCACCGTAATACCAATTCCGCTTTGGCTTCATAGATGTAGGCAACGCCACCCCTCTTTCACTCGCTCTCCTCAAGAACAATACATCTATGATACCGATGTTTGAATCGGCAGCTTCATCGTATGTGCACCCCGCGACATATCGCAGGTTGTCATAGAGATCCAACACATCTTGTGCCTTCTCGATCCCGACAACAGCCTGCACGTCGCGGATATTATATCTCATGAAATCCACAGGGTTATGTGTCCACCCCGTATCGAGATTCTCTATGTCTTCTTTTCCATATCCTAATTCCTCTTGGGCGATAGCTCCTAGAGCATAACTTCTCTTCTCGTGTATCTGTGTCTTCTTGTATGCCTGCAGCATGTCGAACATCTGACGACCACCGATGACAGGCTGTCCACGCTTGCTCACAAACACCCGACCGCCATCATATGTGAGGTCATTGAATGTCCATTCATTTATCGCGTCTGCTCTGTTCAATATATACGGGTAGTCAAACCCTGATCCCATCTCATTACGAGAGCTGTTCCATCCGGTCATGATGTCTGGGTCGGTCATGTTCACGAACTTGAAATAATCTGCAAGTAGCTTATTTTCGTTGTGATACACCTGTACCTTTCCTTGGGACGGGTCTACGCCCGACGGGAGTTCCCACGCTATATCGTCGCCCCAAGAGTTGTCCTCGCCCTGTGGAACTGTATCTGGATGAAGTACCCCGATGAAGTACTGATCCGTGTATGAATCGTGTGCACTTATCGCAGTGATAGGCTTAGACGCAGATGACACATCTGGGAACTCTCCACCCGACCACACCTCAATATCCACTGTGTGTATGCGGGGTTGCACATCTGGGGTCTTCTCTTCGTCGATGGGTTCTATATCATCGATATGAATGTGTGTTTCTCCTGCTGGGACTGTGAACCCGCGATAAATTCCTGTGTCTATCAAGAATCTATTACTGAAGAATACATCTGCTTCATAATGCTTAGAGAAAAACTTTCGTAATTTTCTGACCTGAGATGGCTTGACGAGAACTAACTTGACAAGCTTCTCTCCTGTGAGTGTTGTGCGAGGTGCTTCCTCTACTGGCTCCACAGACCCGTTCAGCTTCGTCTCATCCGCCAGGATATCTTCCCTGACCTCAACCCAGCGCACCATAGACTCGTTCAATATATCTCCTTTCTTCTCGATAAACTCTCGCTCCCCAATGTAGAAATATGGATAGAATCCTTCCACCTGAATCATGCGTCGCTCGCCGTTACTGTCGCGCGCAAATAGTTCTATGATGGGCTCATCTAAGAAACTGCCCTCAGAACGGATTGTATACTCGACCGTTATCAGCTTCAGTGTCTCTCTCGACATTGCAATCTCGCTCAATGACATGCGAGTAACAACGCTCTATGGATATAAAAGTGTTGCGGTCAGATCTGTTCTTTGATGATATACTCGTCGCCGCCAAATGTGAGCGCGACCTTCACTGCTGTATCCATGTCTTCGAATGTACCACGCGTGTGATACAGTATCCATGGGCTCAGCTTGTCACGCCACCCCTGATACCATACAACTACAGGAACATCAGATGCATATGCGTGCATAATCTCCATCGACGTTCCGACAAGAAATGCATCATCGTCCCAGTGAACTAGCATCGCATCAGATTCAGAAACTGCTTCAAGCGCGGGATCTACAACCTCATGCGGACGTTCATACACCTCATCGTCTCCCAACTCGAAGTCGTTCAGTGTATACGGGTTTATGAATGTATGTTGTTCGTATCTTGTATCATCAGATATACTGTCGTGCCATGCAAAGGGATCATCAAAGTCTGACACTGCTCCAGTAAGGTAGACTTGAACCATATTGAATAGTAGCCTCTAAAAGTATTTAAGTCTTGCGATAAAACAGAGGAGAGGATATTGTTTATGAGCGGCGGATCACACTTGATAGATATCAAGTCACACGCTTCTGCTTATTGCATCGTGGTATTTACTTGGGCCGATGCGTATCCACACGTATGTGCTTCACGAGATCAGGCATAGTCTATCCTTACCCTATGCCGCTCCCGCATCATATAATAGTGCACTAAGGTATTTAACTCTTACGGTGTGGTGAATCGGAGATGAGAATGTTCTCTATACGGCGATAGAGTCGCTGCCTGCTGTATGAGTCGTGTACAGATCTGACAACGAGTGCTATTGCAATGGTGGCGATGAGACCTATAGCCGCGAACTCCATGCGCGCATAATATGGCGGAACTACTTAAGTGTTTCGGTTGAGCAGATGCAAGCCTCGTCTGCCGCCCCGAGTAGATATATCTGTAACAACGAGTGGTCCTCTTCATTGATATTCTCAAGCAACGAGCGTGATGTATTCCCTAGTGGTATGGGGTTTGAAAGTTCTGCTCCGATCTTATAGAACTTATCTTGGGGTTGCAACTCGAATACCCTACCACACACATCACAAGAAGACCGTGGATTATCGTATGTGCAGATAGTGATGTCTCTTCCCCTGTGGCGAATGGTGGACTCCATCTCATCGCGTATGTTCAGTGATACACGCTCGGCCTCGGTGGCGAACCACTTTGTCGTGTGTTCGTGTGCCTCAAGAAATTCGTCTGTTACAGAGACAGATTCTGCAACTGACCGGTGGTGAAGCTCTTTCGATATAGTAAACGTATGTTCTCTTTTGTATCTGTCATGTTCATAAGAAATATTTGCGTCAATATTTTTTTCAGTCAGTGCATGATCGAAGAGTGCGATAGCCTCTTCCATACAAATGTATGTTACACTGTAACACTATATAAATGTTTCGGTGTATGTTATTCGGTGAAGTTGCGGAGAGATTCAAGTGCGGCATCCCCTATCCACGAAACACCGAGTAAATCTTCGTCAGACGCTGCTTCTATGTCGCCAGCCGTGACGAATCCTGCATTTCTGAGATTCTCTGCTGCAGTGACGCCAATGCTGTCAAGTTCCTCGAACACGATTTCTGCAACATCCTCTTCATTTTCTTTTTCTACAATAGACATATCCGGGCGACACTCTGGACACACCGCGCTCTGGTCATAGAAATTGTTGACCTTCCAGTTAGAATCTTTTTCCTTGTCTTTACGCAATACCGTTTCTTCATTGCACTCTGTACAATATATCCTGAACGAAACTATGGCCATATGAGTATATACAACAAGAGTATACTTAAATCTGTTGGTCTTCTTCTATATGCTCTTCTAGCTCTTCTAACTCTTTCCTGACCTTATTGATGTCTACTTGTTGTTCGACCAGTCTATCCATAAGGCGACTGTAAAACACCGTTAAAATCTTTGATTTTTCTAAAGGATCGTCTTCGTCCAACACAGCTTCCCACACACCTGACATTTATGGTTTACCGTATGCCGCAAGATAGCATGTTCACATTCAGGGCAGATACCACTGCTGTATTGTTCATCGCGTTTATCATCGGTTTTCATATTCTTTCAAAACATGAGTGTAAAATTGCTCATGCAAGTCTAAGTCAACGTCCGCGTCTCGAATATCCATTCTATCGGGCCACGGATAATCTCTCTCAAAGTCGTCAAGTTCGCTCTTGATGACAAGTCTATCACCATGCTTTTCGAAGCGGAAGTGATTCAGTCGGGTAACGTATGCCATGTTCACCAATGACTATCTACCTACTTAAATCTTTCGACTAACGAAATTCGATGGTATTTGGGTGTAGTTGTTCTCGGTGTTTCTCTATGATGTCTATATACAGATCATTTTTAGAGTGTGTGCTGATAGCGTCCCCCTCGTATGTCACCACCCACTCATCGCATGTGTCACAATATACACTTGTGGCATCACTTAGCGTGTCTACAACTATTGTGTACCCGCTGTACAGAGTGTCAATAATCATGAACGAGTTGAAATCATCCATCATAAATGGTCTGGTTCTGGGATATCTAACCTTCCATGAATTGCGCTTGTTATATTCTTCACGCTACGATTACCATCAAGTCTCACAATGCGCTCTTCTGATTCCGAAAGAGCATCATAATTCTTCTTCACGTCTGTCAAAAATCTTTCATTCTCGTATGCAACATCTTTTTCGCAGCGGTCTAGTGCAGTCTCAACATCTATATCGATATAAAATGTCACGTCGGGTTCTATGAGCCAAGGTTCCATTGACATATCTACAAAGTCTCTAGCCTCCTCTTGGGTTTCGAAGGGGCCGTCGACTCCTGAGAGATCGACTGGCTGATATGCGCGGGTAGAATCAGCATATCTATCTGATATGATAACACCGCCAGATTCAAGTACAGGCTCAATCATAAATTCTATATTTTTCACACGGTCGGCCATGAACATGAAAAATGTGAGAAGCGGGGAACGCTGTTCGTTCTGCAGCGATTGGATGATACTTTCTCTCACACCACTATCTGATGGCTCCCTCATCGTATGCACGTAATCATAATGCTCATTTAAACGATCAAGAACAGTGCTTTTTCCAGAACCATCGATACCCTCTATCGTGATAAATGTTCCAGAGTATTCGTTTCCCATACAATAGATATACATGTTCAACACATATAAATCTTTCCATTCAAGTATGCCGACGCATATAGTATATACGTGACGCACTTTTCCAAAATAATGCTATCACAAAGAGCTATGAGTATCTTATTCATCTGTATATATGCCTTTGTGAAGCCTTGAAACCGGAGAATATTGCACGTCTTGACACTGATATCTCAACAGCACACAGAAGCCTCGCGCAGCAAGATTATCAGTGTCAGATTTATTACCAAAACACTTAAGTGGGAATACGTAGTAGATTTATTTCCCGCGTCTTAATTATGAGCACACACGAACAAACAAAAGAGAAAGAGGTTATCGCATCCGTCCCCATCCTTCGAGTGGACGAGTCATTAACTGTCGACGAGCGTTTCACAGATAACACCATAAATAATATTTTACCTGCACGTTATCTTAAAAAGGATGAAGATGGGAATATCGTAGAGGACGCAGAAGGTCTCTTCGAGCGCGTTGCAGACAATGTTGCAACAGCAGAATATCTTTATCACCAGGATGAGGAGGACTCTTCGCTTGCAGATGCAGAGTTTGAGTTCTGGAAGGATGAGTTCGAGACGCTGATGAAGACACAGCGCTTTATGCCAAACAGTCCGACACTGATGAACGCGGGCGCGCGTCTACAGCAACTTGCTGCGTGTTTTGTCTCATCTCCAGCAGATAATCTTGAGGATATCGCTGAGACAGAGAAGGAGTGGACACTCGTCCAGAAGACGGGTGGCGGCATGGGGGGAGACTTTTCTGCTCTCCGACCGAAGGGGACACTCATCGGGACGACAAAGGGTACGTCCTCTGGTCCAGTGTCGTTCATGCAGAAGTTCAACCTCGTGGCTGGTGTCATCAAGCAGGGTGGCGTTCGGCGGGGCGCGCAGATGGCAGAACTTCGTGTCGATCATCCAGACATTGGGCGGTTCGCTGTGTGCAAGCGAAACGAAGGCGCATACTCGAACTTCAACATCTCTGTCTCTGTGACAGATGAGTTCGTTGAGGCCGTCGAGGAGGACGACATCTTCTACTTCTACGACCCCACGACCGAGTTCGAAGAGACGTTCGGTATCGTCCAAGACACGGCACACTTCTACTCCCCCGCGTATCAGGAGTCACCAGAGTCAATCGTTGACGAGAACCTCTGGCGCGATTATGCTGACACATTAGAAGCGTGGGATTGGGAGAACGAGGAGACAGTATCATTCCGCGAGAAGTGGGAGGACCACTTCATGGATGCACATGAGTCTGGCGCGTTCGACGAGGGCTCAGAGATGCGTATGCCCGCGCGTTTCATCTGGGACATCATCCTCGATGGAGCATGGCGCAACGGGGAACCGGGGCTGTTCTACTTGGACGAGACGCGTCGTATGCACTCGTTCGATGCGGAAGAACATCCAGAGTATCAGGTGTATGCGACAAATCCATGTGCCGAGCAGCCACTGGCTGAGTATGAATCATGCAACCTCGGACACGTGAATCTCTCGCTCATGCTTCGAGACGGTGCACCCACATACGACGAGTGGCTCGAAGAGCAGGACTACGACTACCAAAGCTCTGCCGGGCCTGTGTACGACTACTTCGATGAGGCCGTCGACTTTGATGAACTTGATCGGGTGGTCTACGGAGGAACGCGCTTCCTCGACAACGTTATCGATATGAGCGAGTTCCCGCTCGATGAGATCACCGAAAAGGTCGGCCAGATGAGAAAGATCGGTCTCGGTGTGATGGGATGGGCACAGATGCTGTACCAGATGGGCATCCGATATGGCAGCGAAGAGT
>Ga0209937_1000226_pt1 | contig 19535 bp, 20 predicted proteins | sample SalPon1_B_H2O_MG_FD_185699 | JGI IMG/M metagenome (GOLD analysis project Ga0209937, IMG submission 185699) | Salt pond water microbial communities from South San Francisco under conditions of wetland restoration - Salt Pond MetaG R1_B_H2O_MG... | ecosystem: Environmental > Aquatic > Non-marine... | reverse complement strand
CACCCACTGGCTCGTCGCGCGGTCGGTCCGGGTCGTCGTGACCCTCGCAGCGGTGTTCGTGCTCATCGGCATCGGTGGGGTCGCCGTGCTGACGGATGCGCAGACCTCCGTGCTGACGGTGCTGTCGGGCGTGCCCGCGGTGGCGATCGCGTGGTACGTCTACCGCTCGGATGTGACGACCGCCGAGCCGCTGAGCCTGCTCGTGGCGACGGTCCTGCTGGGGATGGTCACCGCGAGCTTCGCTGCGGTCATCAACAGCGCGCTCCGCCCCAGCTTCACCCTCCTGGGCCCACTGGGGGTGGCGGCGTTCTTCATCATCGTCGTGGGCCCCGTCGAGGAGGCGGTCAAGCTGCTGGCGGTGCGACTGTACGCGTACTCCGACGCACGGTTCGATGCCGTGATCGATGGGGCGGTGTACGGGGCGATGGCCGGCCTCGGCTTCGCGATCGTCGAGAACGCCTTCTACATCACCCGCTCGCTGCCGATGGCGGAGGTGCCGCTGGGGGCGGGACTCATCGGGGCGGGTGGGGGCATCACCGCGGTGCGGGCGCTGGCGGGGCCTGGGCACGTCATCTACTCGGCGATCGCGGGCTACTACCTCGGCCTGGCGAAGTTCAACCCCGGGATCCGCGGGCCGATCATCATCAAGGGGTTGCTGATCGCCGCGGGGGTGCACGCGCTGTACAACCTGAGCGTCGGGCCGGCGACGCTGGCGCTGGGTGCGCTCACGGGGGGGCGCACGACCGGGCTCATCGCGTACGTGCTCATCTTCGATGGGGCGCTCGCGATGCTGCTGGTGGGGAAGCTGCGACGCTACGAGGCGGTCTACCGGCGGGTCGTCCTCAGCGGTGTGCGACGGTGAGCTGCTCGACGTACTTCGCGATGATGTCCACCTCGAGGTTGACCGCATCCTCCACCGACCGCTCGCTGAGGCTCGTCTCGGCGTAGGTGGTGGGGATGACCGCGACGCTGAAGCTGTCTGATGTGCGGTCGGCGATGGTGAGGCTGATGCCATCGACGGCGATCGACCCCTTCTCGACGATGTACGGCGCGACCGCCGCGGGCAGGCTGAACCGGTAGGTCCAGTCCTCGCCGAGCTGCTCGATCGCCCGCACCGTCGCCGTCGTGTCCACATGCCCCTGGACGATGTGACCATCGAGGCGACCATCGGCCGTCAGCGCCCGTTCGATGTTGACCGCATCGCCCGGCGTCCGCGCCCCCAACGCCGTGCGATCGGCCGTCTCCGTCGCGATGAACACCGTCATGGCGTGGGCGTCCGCGTCGTAGCCCTCGACGGTGAGACAGACCCCATCGACCGCCACCGACTGGCCTGCGGTGACCGCATCGACCACACCCGGTAAGGCGACCGTCAGCCGGGCTGTCGCTGCCGTCGCATCGATCGCGGTGACGGTGCCTGTGCCCTCGACGATCCCCGTGAACATCCCGTCCCTCACGCCTCCGGCGAGACCGTCTCACCGACGACCGCCCCCACCAGCTCCTCGACGGAGTCCGCACGCAGCTCGTCGTGCAACAGCACACTGACCGGCAGTGTGGGCGCCCCTGAGATGAGGTCCTCCAGCAACACCAGGCGCTCGCGGGCCCGCGACATCCCCACGAAGAACACACGCCGCTCGCTGTCGGTCAACGCGGGCACCCGCCCCTCCTGGAGCTCGAAGTCCGTCGCATCCTCACGGTCATCAGCGATCGTCGCGGCGATCTGCTCGACGACCTTCTCGGTGAGGTCGGTCGCCAGGAGCACGTGGTCGGCCTCGCGGCCCTTCGCGGAGTGGATCGTCCCCACCCGGACCCGGCTGGGGTCCATCCCCGCGTGAGGGCCGTCGAAGTACGCGGCGATCGACTTGCGCTGATAGGAGGTGACCTTGCGGACCATGTCGGCGGCCGACTCGGGCGCCGGCGCGAAGGGCGCGATCACGCGGATCTCCGCGACGGGGATCTCCAGTCGCGACAGCGCCGTCTCCGCACTCTGCTCCATGTGCGTCTCGACGAGCTCGAAGAGCGCATCGCGGTCGTTCGTCCCGAACGCCGAATCCTGCAGCATGTCCGCGAGCCGCCTGGTCTGCAGACCCGTGACGGACTCGCCCGCCGCGAACGCCTCGACCGCGCGGACGTACTCCGTCAGCCGGTCGGTCCACATGCGCTGTTCGGTGAGCATCCGGAAGGGGATGCCCTCGTCGATGAACTCATCGAGGAACTGGAACAGTTGGTAGCGCGCACGGAACAGCACCATCACCGTCGACTCATCATCGCTGCTGACGGTCGTCCTGATGTCACGGACCACATCGAGCATGGAGGGGTTCGAGCGGGCCTCGACGACGCCACCCTCCTTGCGAGGTTTGAGGTCCTTCTCCTGCCGGCGGCCGATGTGACGGATCTCGGTGTTGACGACCTCCAGCACGCGCGACGGCAGCCGGTAGGAGTTCGGGAGGATCACATCCTCGGTGCGCTCAGCATCCAGCAGCAGGGCGGGGTCTGCGCCCTGCCACTCGTACACCACCTGGTCGTCATCGCCGGCGATCAGGATCGTCTCCATATGCGGCTTCCACAGCTCATAGACCAGGTACTGCAGCGTGGTGATGTCCTGGAACTCATCGATGATCAGCACCCGTGCATCAGGGATGAGCTCCTCATCCAAGACGGCCTCCAGCATGTCGGCGAAGCCGGTCAACCCCTCTGCGCGCTTGTAGCTCCGCCAGGCCTCGATCGCCTCGGGGACGTCGATGCGGTCATCGCTGGCCGACCAGGTGGGCGTGTACTTGTTGCCCTCCATCGCGTGGGGGTCGATCTCCGGCGGTAGCCGCACCTCCTCGACGTCCCACTGGAAGGGGACATCGTACCACGCATCGATCGGCCGACGGGTCCGCTGGAGCCACTGACTGGTCGCGATCACCTTGTTGCCGATCGTCGTCGACCGCGCTGTCCGGCGGCGTGCAGAGCGGTACTCATCCTCGTACTCCAGCCCGAACTCCTCACAGAATGCCTGCATCTCCGGTTCCCCCACCACGTCCGCACCCGACAGGCCCAGCAGCTCGTACGCCTTCGCGTGCATCGTGGCCACGTTGCCCTTCAGCGACTGCGCGGAGACGTCGAGCCGCGCCGCCAGCCGATCGCGCACCTCGGCGGCCGCAGCCCGCGTGTAGGAGACGACCAGGAGGTCATCGACGGTGAGCGTCTCATCCTCGAGCAGCGTCTCGACGCGGTCCAGCAGCGCGGTGGTCTTCCCGCTGCCCGGCCCGCCGAAGAGCCGTGTGATCTCCGGGCTCGCCTGTGTCATTGCACATGTGAGGCCCCAGAAGGGAATAAACGGCGTGCTTTCGCCGGCTCAGCGGGGCTGCCAGGTGCAGACCTTGCATCGTGTCGCCGTCGGCGCATGGATCGCCCCACATTCGGGACACTGCAGCTTGCGATACGACCGCCCCCAGCGTGGTGGGGTGGTGCGATGGCCGCCATCGTGCAGCAGTGCATCGATCAACACGTCGGTGTCCGACTGCGCTGATGCCATACGTGGTATGCTATGTCATACCAGTACTTAACGGTTCGTCCCCGGCGAAGTCACAGGCTTATACTGCCCCCACCGCAGCGTGCACACATGCAGATCGTCCCGGATACGAGCGCGATCATCGACCGGCGGATCGCGGATGGGTACCTCCGAGAAGCGGAGGTCGAGGCGGTGTTGATCCCCGAGGTCGTCGTCGGCGAGCTCGAGGCACAGGCGAACGCGGACCGCGAGTCCGGCTGGGATGGGTTGGCGGAGATCGAGTCGATCCGCGCCGCGGATGTGACCGTGCGCTTCATCGGTGAGCGGCAGTCCTCGGATGCGATCGCTGCGGCGGATGCAGGCAGCATCGATGCGATCGTCCGCGAGATCGCGAGTGCGCATGATGCGACGCTGATCACGAGCGATGCGGTGCAGGCCGCCGTCGCACGGGCGATGGGGGCGGCGGTGGAGTACATCGAGCCCGTCGTGCACGCGCACGACCGCCTGGAGCTGGAGGAGTACTTCGATGAGACCACCATGTCGGTGCATCTGAAAGCTGGCGTGCGACCGAAGGCCAAGCGGGGGGCGATCGGCGAGATGCAGTACGAGTTCATCTCCGAGCGACCGCTGGGCGAGCACACCGTCAGCAGTCTCGCGCAGGACGTCCGGCTGACCGCACGGGCGAACCCCGCGGGCTTCATCGAGATGAGCGAGCCCGGCATGGAGGTCATCCAGTTCGAGGACTACCGGATCGCGATCGCCCGCCCCCCGTTCGCCGACGGGGTCGAGATCACGGCGGTGCGACCGATCGTCAAGACCGACCTGGCCGACTACGAGTTCGCCGAGGAGCTGCGCGGGCGCCTCGAGGAGCGGCAACGGGGGGTGCTGATCGCGGGTGCCCCCGGGGCGGGCAAGTCCACCTTCGCCCAGGCGGTCGCCGAGTTCCTCAACGATGCGGACTACGCGGTCAAGACGATGGAGAAGCCGCGCGACCTGCAGGTCACCGATGAGGTGACCCAGTACACCGCCCTGGGTGGGTCGATGGCGAAGACCGCCGACTCGCTCCTGCTGGTGCGGCCCGACTACACCATCTACGATGAGGTGCGCAAGACCTCCGACTTCGAGGTGTTCGCCGACATGCGGCTCGCCGGCGTGGGGATGGTGGGCGTCGTCCACGCCACCCGCGCGATCGATGCGCTGCAGCGGCTCGTCGGCCGCCTCGAGCTGGGGATGATCCCACAGGTCGTCGACACGGTGATCTACATCGAGGCGGGGGCGGTCGACACCGTCTATGACGTCGATACGACCGTGAAGGTGCCCGCGGGGCTCGTCGCCGAGGACCTCGCCCGTCCGGTGATCCAGATCAGCGACTTCGAGACCGACACGCCTGCGTACGAGATCTACAGCTTCAACCGCCAGGTGGTGACGGTGCCGATCGAGGAGGCCGGTGGGGGCACCGAGGGGGGCGTCAACCGCCTCGCACGGATGGAGATCGAGCGGGAGATCCAGTCGGTCGCCCGCGGTGATGTCGAGGTGGTGCTGAAGGGGCAGAACGCGGCGACTGTGTACGTCGATGATGATGACATCCCCTACGTGATCGGCAAGGGCGGCGGACGGATCACCCCGATCGAGGAGCGGCTCGGCATCAGCATCGATGTGCGCACGCACGAGGAGCGCCCCGACGGGGGCACGAGCACACCGGTCGTCGCCGGCGAAGAGGTCGAACCGGAGATCACGGGGCGGCACATCGTCATCGCGCGTCCCGAGCAGGTGGGCGAGACCGTGGAGGTGCTCGCGGATGCGGAGTACCTCTTCACCGCGACGGTGGGCCGCGGCGGGGAGATCCAGATCTCCCGTGGGAGTGCGATCGCCGACGAGCTCGAGGGGGCGATCGATGCGGGCGCACCGATCACCGTCGTCGCCACCTGAACCTCACGCCGAGACGGGCGAGTACAGCGTCTGACGGGCATCAGCGAGGTACACCTCAGGGGTGACGAGCCCCGCATCCTCCAGACGGTCCAGGGCGTAGCGGACCGTCCGCGGTGGCAGCAGCGTCTCCGCACACAGCGCCTGCTGGGTCAGCGAACCCTCGTACTCGAGGACCTTGTAGACCAGCTTGGCACTCGGTGGCAGTGCCGCCAGCCGCTCGGGGGGAGCCGCCATGGCCCACGTCGACGGGGTGGGCACTAAACCACACCGCACGGAACGAACCGCTTTTGCCGCGGGATGGTGCATCTGCGGCACATGGCGACGGAGACCACCGCGGTGATCTCGCGGCACCGGCGCGGGATCATCGTCACGACGTTGGCGACACTCGGCGGGGTCATCGCCGGGGTCGCCTCGCTGGTGCTCGTCGGTGCAGACCCGGCGGCGGCGACCAGCGCGCGGACCGTGGTGGTGTTCGTCGGGGCGTACGTCGCACAGATCCCACTGCTGCAGCTGCTGGGCGTCGACGTCGAGGGGTTCGGGACGAAGGACTACCTCTACGTGGCGTTCATGACGTTCGCACTGTGGTTCATCACCTACACGATCCTGCTGACCGAGGGCGTCACGATCTGATCGATGGCGGACGATAGCATCGCCGTCGTCGACCTGGACCGCTGCCAGCCCGACCGCTGCAACTACGAGTGTGCGAACTACTGCCCACCCAACCGGACGGGCAAGGAGTGCATCGTCCGCCGCGAGGAGCGCTTCGGCGAGGAGACGCCGTACGCGGGCGGCCCCCAGCAGATCCACATCTCCGAGGAGGTGTGTCTGGGGGAGACCTGTGGCATCTGCGTCGAGAAGTGCCCCTTCGATGCGATCGAGATCATCAACCTCCCCACCGAGCTCGAGGAGGACCCCGCACACCGCTACGGGGAGAACGCGTTCGCGCTGTACGGGCTGCCGATCCCGCAGGCGGGGGAGGTGACGGGGATCCTCGGGCCCAACGGGATCGGCAAGACCACCGCCGTGCGGGCGCTGACCGGCGCCATCGTGCCGAACCTGGGCATCCTCGATGCCCCCATCGGGTGGGACGCGGTGATCGACGCGTACCGGGGCACCGAGCTGCAGCCGTACCTCGTCGCCCTGGCCGATGAGGCGGTGTCGATCGCCCAGAAGCCGCAGTACGTCGACCAGATCCCCCGCGAGTACGACGGGACGGCCGCGGACCTGCTCGCGTCGACCGACGAGCGCGGGGCGCTCGATGGGTACATCGACCGCCTGGGGCTCGACCCGGTGTTGGAGACCACCGTCGACCGCCTCAGTGGTGGGGAGCTGCAGCGGGTCGCACTGGCGGCGACGCTCGCACGTGACCGGGAGTTCTACTTCCTCGATGAGATCTCGCCGTACCTGGACATCGGCCAGCGCGTCACCGCAGCGCGGCTGATCGATGAGCTGGCCGCGGAGACGGATGCGGCGATCCTCGTCGTCGAGCACGACCTCGCGCTGCTGGACCTGCTGGCGGACCGGCTGCACATCGGCTACGGGCGACCGGGTGCGTTCGGGGTGATCACCCCGCCGAAGTCCACGCGGGCGGGCATCAACGAGTACCTGAAGGGGTATCTGAACACGGAGAACATGCGGATCCGGCCGTCGGCGATCACCTTCGAGGAGCACGCACCGCGGGAGTCGGTGATGGGCGCACCGCTGGTCGACTACGCACCGATGGCGAAGTCGTACGAGGCGAGCGGATTCAGCCTCGAGGTCGAGGGGGGCCAGATCCATGCGGGGGAGGTCCTCGGCGTCGTCGGTCCCAACGGCATCGGCAAGTCGACGTTCGCGAAGCTGATCACCGGCGAGGTCGCCCCCGACAGCGGGCAGGTCGAGCAGTCCGTCCCACTGGCGTACAAGCCGCAGTACGTCGAGGCGGAGACCCCCATCCGCGTCGAGGCGCTGCTGCAGTCGATCTCGACGGCGGTGGGCACGTCGATCTGGCAGACGGAGATCGGCGACCCCCTGCAGCTCGAGCGGCTCATGGACCGCATGGTGACGGATCTGTCCGGTGGCGAGCGCCAGCGGGTGGCGATCGCCGGCTGTCTGAGCACGGAGGCACAGCTGTACGTGCTGGATGAGCCGTCGGCGCATCTGGATGTCGAACAGCGCATCCAGGCGACGACGGCGATCCGTCGGTTCGCGGAGAACAACGACAAGAGCGTGCTCGTGATCGACCACGACATCTACATGATCGACCTGCTGGCCGACCGGCTCGTCGTCTTCGATGGCGAGCCCGCCGTCCGTGGGCATGCGGCACCCCCGCAGTCGATGCGGGCGGGCATGAACGAGTTCCTCGAGCAGCTCGCGATCACGTTCCGACGGGATGAGCGGACGAGCCGTCCGCGGATCAACAAGCCCGACTCGCAGCTGGACCGCACCCAGAAGGCCGCCGGCGAGTACTACTACGCGATCGAGTGAGCTCAGAACAGCCGCTTCGAGCAGGTGCCACACAGCAGCTGCTCTTTCACGTCAACCTCGCGGACCGTCGGGGAGAACGACATGACGCACTTGGAGTTGCCACAGTGCTCCAAACCGAAGGTGTGGCCGATCTCGTGGATCACCTCCTTGCGGACGCGGTCGGCGAAGATCTCCGAGGCGGGCCGTGACTGGATGCCCCCATCGGTCGAGGTCGCGAGCCGGTGCGTCGAGATCACCGAGCCGTTGCCGTTGAGGTATGCCAGCCCGAACACGAAGTTGCGGCGGCGGTAGTACAGGTCCTCGGGGGTGATCGCGATGTTCTTCGCACCCACGCCGACGCGCGACGCGATCTCGATGAACGTCTCCGCACGGTACTGCCCTCGGCCCTCGTCGAACGCCCCATCGGGCAGCGCTTGGGGGGCCTGGACGGTCACATCGCACTCGTACACCGCCCGAAGTGCGGAGGATGCCTCGCGCTTGACCCGCGCGGAGACATCGCCGATCGGGACGATGTCGACATGCATGCGGCTGCTTCTTAGGGGCTGCGTATAAACGTCGCGCCGTGATGGCTGAGGAGTCTGCGGGTGTCACCGCGCTGCTGGCGGGGGCGCCCCGGGTGACGGAGGTCGCCATCGGGGCCGACGACTCCGTCGCGACCGCGCTCATCGACCGGGGGGTCACGGTGTACGCCACCGACATCCGGCGCCGACCGGTCGACCGCCGGATCCACCTGCGGACCGATGACCTGGTCGCCGCCGCGGGGCGCGCTGAGCCCGGGGCGGTGTACGCCAGCCCCATCATCTACGCCCGACGCTTGCCCGCGGAGCTGCAGCGGCCGCTGCGGCAGGTCGCAGCCAGGGTGGGCGCGCGCTGGCTGTTCACCACCTGCGGCTTCGAGCAGCCCGTGATCCGCACCCGCCGACAGCGTCTCGGCGATGGGACCGTCGTCCACGTCACGCCAGCGGAGTAAGCGGTAACCCTAATCGGGGGGGTCCCGGCCATCCACCCATGAGCACGGGGGTGATCTTCGACATCGACGGGGTGCTGATCGATGTCCGGGGGTCGTACCGCCGGGCGATCATCGAGACCATCGCCCACGAGCACGATGCGACGGTCGACCAGGAGATCATCGACCGCTTCAAGCTCGCCGGCGGATTCAACAACGATTGGGACCTGACCACCGCAGCCGCCATCGCCGTCGAGCTGCAGCGCCGACGGGGCATCGACCCCAGCAGCTTCGCAGCCGCGGTGGGTGCGCATGGTGGCGGCCTCGAGGGGGCGGCGGTCGCGCTGTTCGAGGCGGTCGGGGGCGCACAGGCGGAGGCGATCACCGCCGCGGTCACGCCCGACCGGCTCCGGGAGGTGTTCCAGGCGTTCTACCTGGGTGATGCGCTGTACGCCGAGCTCGAGGGTGCCGCAGCGCCGTTCGAAGCGCCGGGGCTGATCCACGATGAGCCGGTGCTGGTCGACGCGGAGACGATCGCGGCCGTCGAGGCGGTGGCGGCGGTGGGGGTGGTGACCGGTCGGCCCACAGCGGAGGCCCAGATCGCCCTCGAGCGGACGCCACTGTCGGTCGACCCGGCGGCGATGGTGACGATGGACGACGACTGCGCCGACAAGCCCGACCCGGCGGGGGTGCTCGCGGTCGCGGAGACGCTCGCGACCGACCGGGTGTACTTCATCGGTGACACCGTCGATGACATGACAGCGGTGACCGCGGCGGCCGCGGCGGACGCCGCGCGCGCCTACATCGGGGTGGGCGTCACCGGTGTGGGGGATGCCGAGGGCGGAGGCGAGCACCTCAGCGCCGCGGGGGCGAGGGTGCTCATCGAGACGGTGCAGGAGGTCCCCGCGGTGCTGGCCGATGACGGAATCCTTTAGCACCCACTGCGGCTCCCGTCAGCCATGCGTATCGCACTCATCGGAGGCACTGGGGCGATCGGCGCGGGACTGGCACTGCGGTGGGCGAAGGACACCGACCATGAGATCGTCATCGGGTCGCGCGATCCCGAGCGGGCACGGGAGGCCGCAGCCGAGTACCAGCAGGTCGCCAGCGAACATGGCTCCGCGGCGAAGGTCACCGGCTTCGAGAACGCGATGGCGGCGGACCGCGCGGCGGTCATCATCCTCGCGGTGCCGCCGTATCACATCGCCGCGACGATCGAGGCGATCGCCGAGCAGCTCAGCGGGGGTGATGTGCTCATCTCACCCGCAGCGGGACTGCGACGGGATGATGCGGGGTTCCACAGCCGCCCCCCGAGTGCGGGGAGCGTGACCCAGCTCGCCGCGGAGGTCGCCCCCGATGAGGTGGCGGTCGTGGGGGCCTTCCAGAACCTCGCGGCGGGACGCCTGGCGGACCTCGAGGCGCCACTGGAGGTCGACACACTGGTGCTCGGTGATGACGAGGACGCGGTGGCGACGACGATGGACCTGGCCGCGGACATCGAGGGGCTGCGACCGGTGTACGCCGGCGGTATCGGCCTCGCCGCAGAGGTCGAGGGGCTGACCGCGGTGCTGATCAACGTGGCAGAGGCGAACGCAGAGATGGCGGACCTCGGCGTCCGCTTCCGCTGATCACTCCGCGCGGGCGGCGAGCTCTGTGGTCAGCTCCTCGAGGCTGAGGTCCATCGCCGCCAGCAGGACGAACAGGTGGTAGATGAGGTCGGCCGACTCAGCGACGGTGCGCGCCGGACGGTCGGCCGCCGCGGCGAGGACCAGCTCGGTCGACTCCTCGCCGATCTTCTCCAAGATCGCATCGCGCCCCTTCGGGTCCGACAGGAGCGCGGCGGTGTACGACCCAGCAGGGGCGTGCTCCTGCCGCTGCAGGATGGTCTCGAACAGCGCCTCGAAGGTCGCAGCAGGTGACGTGGACATGCCCCGCATCGGCGTGGCCGGGGCAAAGAACCACAGGTCTACAGCTGCCCGAAGAGCGCCAGCTGGTGGATGCGGTCATCCCCGGTCAGCTCGGGGTGGAACGCCGTCGCCGTGATCGGCCCGGCCCGGACAGCGACGATGGCCCCATCGACCGTCGCGAGCGTCTCCACATCGGGCCCCGTCTCGGTGACCACCGGCGCGCGGATGAACACCGCCGGGAACGGCGCATCCAGCCCCGCGACGGGGAGATCGGCCTCGAAGCTGTCGACCTGCCGGCCGAAGGCGTTGCGGTCGACCGTCACATCGAGCAGGCCCAGCGGCTCCACCCGTGGGTCTCCTGTGTCGGCGGCGATGACGATCAGCCCCGCACAGGTCGCAAGCAGCGGCCGGCCCGCGTCGACGTGCGCCGCGATCTCGGCATCGATCCCCTCGCGGCGCAGATGACCGGCGATCGTCGTCGACTCCCCGCCGGGCAGCAGGAGCACGTCGCAGTCAGCGACGGTGCCAGCGGTGCGAATCCGTTCGATGGCGACGTCCCATCCTGCCGCCGCCCCGGCCGCCTGCACGGCCGACGCGTGCTCGGCGACGTCCCCCTGGACGGCGATCACCCCCGCGGTCAGTGCCTGCCCGCTCACAGCGCAAGCGCGTTGAGGATCAAGATCCCCACCCCGAACAGCACGCCGAAGGCCACCACCGTGCGGGGGTCCAGCCGGACCGCGTTGCGGTCCTCAGCATCGAAGTACCGGACCAGCCCCGCACTCGACATCAACCCGCCCGGGTTGTTTCGTCCGCTCATGACATCTCCCAATGGACACGGTGGCTAAAGGATTCTGTTCGGTGGGGCACGAACCCTTATTCCCACCGCGATGATGGGGCAAGATGATGAGCATCCGAATGCTGGATTTCTACGCCGACTGGTGTGGCCCATGCAAGACCCAGGACCCGATCCTCGCGGAGATCGACGCGGAGTTCGATGATGTGGCGCTCGAGAAGATCGATGTCGAGGCGGATGCGGACACCGCCAACGAGTACCAGGTGCGGTCGCTCCCGACGGTGATCATCGAGGCGGATGAGGGGGTCGTCGACCGGTTCGTGGGTGTCACACAGCGCGAGTCGATCGTCGCGGCGATCGAGCAGGCGCGCTGAGGCGCCTCGCAAGGGTTTTAGCGGGGCTGTGGGTCTGTGGGGGTATGGCGAAGAACAAGGCAGCGGTCGCGCGGACGCTGGAGAAGCTGATCTGCATGCGGTGCAACGCGCGGAACCCGATGCGCGCGACACGGTGCCGCAAGTGCGGGTACGACCGCCTGCGGCCCAAGTCCAAAGAGCGTCGCGTCGCCTGAGCCGCGCTCAGGGGTACTTCGGCTCGAACCGCTTCGCGCGCGTGAGCGCCCGGTCGACGACCGTGCGCACATCCGTCTCCGAGACGCTGTCGCCGTGACCGGGGTACATCGCCGTCACCGTCGGTGATAGCTGAGTGAGCAGGTGCTCGATCGACCCGATGAGCGCCGCGCGGTCCTGCCCGGGCTGGTCGGTGCGGCCGAAGCTGCCGTCGTCGAACGCGCCGTCGTTGTATACCACGAGATCGCCGGTGAAGACCGCCTCAGGCGTCAGCAGCACCACGTGGTCGGCGGCGTGGCCGGGGGTGTGCAGCGCGGTGAACTCGTACCCACCGAACCGGAGCGTCTGTCCATCGGCCAGCGCCGCGGTCCGGTGGTCGAACGGGGCGTACGCATAGACGGCGGGGTCGAACGCATCGATCACCGCATCCAGCGCGGCGACGTGGTCGCGGTGCTGGTGGGTGATGAGCACGGCCTCGATGTGGTCGACGTGGTCGGTGATGCGGTCGACGATGCCATCATCGACGCCCACATCCACGAGGACGGGCGCGGCGGTGTCGAGGAGGTAGGCGTTGGCGGTGAACGCCTCGACGTCGGCGGTGAGGTTCTGCACCTGCATGCGCCAGCTTCGGTGGCCGTGGCGTTAACCCTCGGGGACCGGTGCGATGATGCTCCCGGCCGCTGCAGTGTGTGCATGCGACCGCTGCACGCAGACGGTACCGTCGGCAGCTGCGAGCGCTGCCCCCGGCTCGTCGCGAGCCGCTCGCGGATCGTCGAGGCGAGCGGACCGCTGTCGGCGTCGATCCTCTTCGTGGGTGAGGCGCCGGGGGCGACCGAGGACGCCGAGGGGCGGCCGTTCTGTGGGCGCTCGGGTGCGATCCTCGATGCCGCCCTGGCGGCGGCGGGGCTGCAGCGCGATGCGGTGCGGATCACCAACTGCGTGCGCTGTCGTCCCCCGGAGAACCGCGACCCACGGGTCGCCGAGCGGGCGAACTGCGCCCCGTATCTGACCGCGGAGATCGCGCTCGTCGAGCCGGCGGTGATCGTCCCGCTCGGGCGGATCGCCACCATGGCGCTGCTGGAGGAGGCGGTGCAGGTCACCGCGGCGACGGGGACGACCGAGCAGGTGACCGTCGCCGGTCAGCGGTACCCCGTGCTGATCTGCATGCACCCGGCGGCGACGCTGTACGACCGCTCGCTGCGACCACGCTTCGATGCGGCGATCGCCACCGCGGCACGACTGGGCTGAGGACAAAGCTACTTGCCGGGGGCGCTGCTCCGCTAAGGTATGCAGACGAGCGCAGCAGCGGAGGCGGCGGTGACCGCATCGGTGGTCATCGTCGACTACGGCCTGGGCAACCTCCGCAGTGCACGGCGGGGGCTCGAGCGGGCGGGCGCGGCGGTCGAGGTGAGTGCGGACCCGGCCGCACTCGAGCGGGCGGACGGCATCGTCCTCCCGGGGGTGGGCGCGTTCAGCGAGGGGATGGAGAACGCGGGGCCGTTCCGGGGGCCGCTGGCGGCGGCAGCCGATGCGGGCCAGCCCATCCTCGGGATCTGCCTGGGGATGCAGATGCTGCTGGACGGCAGCGAGGAGGCCGTCCACGTCGGTGAGGGGGACGTCGACGGGCTGGGGTTCATCCCCGGGATGAACCGCCGGTTCGACATCGACGCGCCGATCCCCCACATGGGGTGGAACCAGCTGCGGGTGCCGCAGCCGCACCCACTGCTGGCGGACGTCGCGGATGCGTATGCATACTTCGTCCACTCGTACTACGCCGAACCTGACGCACCCGAGGCGGTGCTCGCGACGAGCACCTACGGTGCGCCGTTCCCCGCGGTCATCGGTGCGGTCGACCGGCCGATCTACGGGACGCAGTTCCACCCCGAGAAGTCCGGTGAGACCGGGCTGCGCATCCTCCGCAACTTCGTCAGCCTGTGTGCGGGGGACTGAGCGATGGCGATCATCACCCTGGGTCCTGCGGGGACGTACTCCCATCGGGCAGCGGCAGCCCTCGGGGAGGAGGTCGTCTTCAGCGAGTCGGTGGGGGCGATCGTGGATGCGGTGGATGCGGGGACGGAGCCGCAGGGGGTCGTCCCCATCGAGAACAGCATCGAGGGGTCGGTGACGGAGGCGCTCGATGCGCTGGCGCGGACCGAGGTGGCGGTGACCCAGGAGATCGTCACCCCGATCCGACACGCGCTGGTGGGCCGCGAGCCCGCGCCCGCGACGGTCGCATCGCACCCGCAGGCACTGTCACAGTGTCGGCGATATCTGGATGCACACCATCCGGATGCTGTGCGGGAGGCCGTCGCGAGCACCGCCCAGGGTGTCGTGCGCGCCGGAGAGGACCCCACGGTCGCCGCGATCGCGCACCCCGCGACGGCGACCGACGAGCTGGAGGTACTGGCGTCGGACATCCAGGACCGCGCGTCGAACACGACGCGGTTCTTCGCCATCGCCCCGGTGGCAGACCGCTCGGACGCCGGGGGCAAGTCCACGGTGATCGTCTACCCCAACACCAACTACCCAGGGCTGTTGCTGGAGCTGCTGGAGTCGTTCGCCGACCGCGCGATCAACCTCAGCCGGATCGAATCACGCCCCAGCGGACAGCGTCTGGGTGACTACATCTTCCACATCGACCTGGAGGCGGGGCTGTTCGAGGAGCGCACGCAGGCGGCGATGACGCGCGTCGAGGCGATCGCCGATGCGGGGTGGGTCAAGCCGCTGGGGTCGTACGACACCCGCCACGTGGTGTGATGTGCAGACACATCTCATGCAAGGGTTATCCACGTCAACGCCGTAGTCCCTGTAGGTGAGAGCCATGATGCCACGAACACCACCATTCGACGACTTCGACGACCTGTTCAGCCGACTGGCCACCCAGTTCGAGGAGATGAGCCGGCAGTTCGACATGACCCGCATGGGCGCGGGGGCTGCGGCGGTGGACCTCCGCGACAGCGGGGACCGCTTCGAGGTGAGCGCAGACCTGCCGGGGTACAGCACCGAGGAGATCGAGCTGAGTGTGAACGGGCGGGTCCTGACCATCCACGCCGACCGGGCGATGAGCGACACCGAGGAGGCGGAGGGGTACATCCGACAGGAGCGCACGCAGGCGGCGGTGGAGCGCCGGGTGCAGCTGCCTGAGCCCGTCGTCGCCGATGAGGCGAGCGCATCGTACAACAACGGCGTGCTGACGATCACCCTCCCCAAGGAGACACCCAGCGACGACGGCGCACACCACATCGACGTGGAGTGAGCCCAGCGCGGCGACTCAGAGCTATTTTACCACCGGCATCGCGTTGAGGTGATATGGAGTACGACCCCCGGGAGCTCGAGCAGCGGTGGCGCGAGCGGTGGGACCGGGAGGGCAGCTACGAGAGCGACCCCACCGACCCCGGCGAGCCGGTGTTCATCACGGTGCCGTATCCGTACCCCTCCGGAGGGATGCACATCGGCCACGCGCGGACGTACACGGTGCCCGATGCGGTCGCACGGTACCGGCGGCTCCGCGGCGACAACGTGCTGTTCCCCATCGGCTGGCACGTGACCGGCACGCCGATCATCGGTGCGGTCGAGCGGTTGAAGTCCCGCGAGCCGCGGCAGCTGGAGGTGCTGACGGAGACCTACGGCGTCGATCCCGACACGCTGGGTGAGCTCGAGACGCCGATGGGGTATGCGACCCACTTCATCGAGGAGCACTACAAGGCGGGGATGCGCCGGCTGGGCCTGTCGATCGACTGGCGGCGGGAGTTCACCACGAACGACCCCCACTACACCCGGTTCATCACCTGGCAGTACGAGACGCTGCGGGACCGCGACCGCCTGGAGAAGGGGCTGCATCCGGTGAAGTTCTGCACCAACGAGGAGCAGCCGGTGACGACCCACGACATCCTCGAGGGCGAGACCGCGGAGTTCCAGACGTACACGCTGATGCGCTTCGGGATGGGCGAGACGGTGGTGCCGATGGCGACGCTGCGGCCCGAGACGATCCGGGGGGTGACGAACGCGTTCGTCAACCCCGAGGCGACGTACGTCTTCGCGGCGGTCGATGGGGAGCCGTGGTTCATCGCCGCAGCGGCGGTCAAGAAGCTGCAGGCGCAGGGGCGCGAGGTCGTCCCCGAGCGGACCGTCACAGGCGAGGCGGTCGTCGGCGAGGAGGTGCACAATCCCGTCACCGACGAGGCGGTGCTGATCCTGCCTGCGGGGTTCGTCGACCCCGAGAATGCGACGGGCGTGGTGATGTCGGTGCCCGCACACTCACCGGATGACTACCTCGCCCTGCAGGCGGCCGCGGCAGATGCGGACACGCTGACGGCGTTCGACATCGACCCCGCAGCGGTGGAGGCGATCGAGCCCGTGCCCATCCTCGAGGTGCCCGAGTACGGGCCCGTCCCCGCCGCCGACGCGGTCGCGGCCGCGGGCATCGAGCGCGCGGATGACCCCGCACTCGCGGGGGTGACCAAACAGCTGTACGCCGATGAGTTCCACCAGGGGCGCCTCGATGCGAGCTACGGGGAGTTCGGTGGCGTCCTCATCGAGGAGGCGCGCGAGCCGTACCGCGAGGAGCTCATCGCAGACGGCGCCGCAGAGACGCTGTATGAGTTCACCGAGGAGGTGATCTGCCGGTGTGGTGGGGAGGTGATCGTCGCCGACCAGGAGACGTGGTTCCTGCGGTACGATGCGGCGGACTGGAAGGAGCGCACCCATGGGCTCGTGGACACGATGCAGACGATCCCCGAGAACACGCGGGGCGAGTACCACCACACGATCGACTGGCTGAACGAGTGGCCGTGTATCCGCAACTACGGGCTGGGCACACGCCTGCCATGGGATGATGCGTTCGTGATCGAGCCGCTGTCGGACTCGACGATCTACATGGCCTACTACACGATCGCACAGCAGCTGCGTGAGCTGGACCCCGAGCGGCTCGACCGTGCCTTCTTCGATGCGCTGTTCTACGGGCCCGAGGCGGTCGAGGACGCCGATCCGACCGCACTCGCGCTGCGCGAGCGCTGGCAGTACTGGTACCCCGTCGACTACCGCTTCTCGGCGAACGACCTCATCTCGAACCATCTGACGTTCTACCTGTTCCATCACGCCGAGCTGTTCGAGGCCGACGCGTGGCCGCAGGGGATCGTGATCATGGGGATGGGGCTGCTGGAGGGCCAGAAGATGTCCTCCTCGAAGGGGCATGTGATCCTCCCGGGCGCGGCGATCGAGCGCTACGGCGCCGATACGGTGCGGTTCTTCCTGCTGAACGCGGCGGAGCCCTGGCAGGACTACGACTGGCGGGCCGAGCAGGTGGGTGCGGTGCGCGACCAGCTGGGGCGCCTCTGGCGTCGCGCACAGACGGTGATCGACAGCAGTGCACCCGCCGAGCGCCCGCAGCTGCGACAGATCGACCGGTGGGTGCTCTCACGGCTGCAGACGCTCATCGCCGACGTCACGGATGCGATGGAGCGCGCGGAGACACGGCGGGCGAGCCAGGCGGTGTTCTACGAGTTCGAGGAGACGATGCGGTGGTACCGCCGGCGGACGGACCCGACGAGCCCGGTGGCACTGTGGGTGCGCCGACACGTGCTGTCGGTGCGGCTGCGGCTGCTGGCGCCGTTCATCCCGTACATGGCGAACGAGCTGCACGAGCAGCTGACGGGCGAGGCCGCGGAGGTGGCGGGGTGGCCGGAGGTCCACCCCGATGTGCAGGATCGACAGGTCGAGGCCGCCGAGGCGCAGCTGCAGGCGGTGATCGCGGACATCGAGGGCATCCAGCGCTCGCTCGCGAACGCGGCGGAGACCGTCCCCGAGGCCGACCCCGACCGCATCGTCATCACGGTCGCCGCCGGGTGGAAGTATGAGGTGTACGAGGCCGTGCTCGCCGCAGATGGTGACCAGGGGGCGGCGATGTCGGAGCTGATGGCAGACCCCACGATGCGCGAGCGCGGCGAGGTGATCAACGGGCTCGTCGGCGAGCTCATCACGCAGCTGCGCGAGCGACCACAGGCGCGCGCCGCCTCGCTCGCCGCCATCGATGAGGGTGGGGTGTACACCGATGCCGCCGGCTTCCTCGCCGATCGGTTCGACGCGGAGGTCGAGGTCGTCCGGGAGGCGGATGCGGATGCGGTGCGACCGGTGCCCTTCCGGCCGGAGCTGACGCTCGCGGTCGATCAGAAAGAATAGCGGGTCAGTCAGCAGGCGGTGCGCCGGGGAGGTGGTGTGACCGACCTGGTCACATCATGCCGCCCATGCCGCCCATGCCGCCGGCACCGCCGGCTCCACCGTCATCCTCACCCTTCGTGGAGAGGTCGCCGGCGGAGATGATGTCGTCGATCTTCAGCACGAGGTTCGCCGCCTCCGTCGCGGAGGCGATCGCCTGCTCCTTCGCGTGTGCGGGCTCGACGATGCCGACGTCGAAGGTGTCGGTCACGTTGTTGCTGAAGACGTTCAGCCCCGCGCGGCTGTCGCCGCCCTCATGCGCCTTCCGCAGCTCGACGAGCGTGTCGATCGAGTCCATCCCCGCGTTCTCTGCGAGCACACGGGGGACCAGCTCGAGGGCGTCGGCGAACGACTCGACGGCCAGCTGCTCACGGCCGCCGACGGAGTCGGCGTAGTCGCGGAGCCGACGGGCGAGCTCGATCTCGATCGCACCACCGCCGGAGACGAGGCGGCCATCGGTGACGGTCGTCGAGACGACGTCGAGCGCGTCCTCGATGCCGCGCTCGAGCTCGTCGACGACGTGCTCGGTCGACCCGCGCAGGAGGATCGTCACGCCGTGTGCCTCATCGCCGGAGCCCTCCACGTAGAACAGCTCGTCGTCGTCATCCCGGGTGACACTGCCGTGGCCGAGGTCCTCGGCCGTGGCGCTGTCGAGATCCGAGACGATCGACGCCTCGAGCACGTTCTTGAGGAACTTCATGTCCGACTTCTTCGCCCGGCGGACCGCCAGGATCCCCTCCTTCGCGAGGAAGTGCTGGGCGAGGTCGTCGATGCCCTTCTGGCAGAAGACGACGTTCGCCCCCGCATCGGTGATCTGGTCGACCTTCTCCCGGAGCTGCTTCTCCTCCTGGTCGAGGAACATCTGCAGCTGGTCGGGCGACTCGATGTTGACCTGGGTGTCCACGTCGGCCGACTCGACCTCGATGGGCTCATTGAGCAGCAGCACCGTCGCATCCTCGACGTCGACGGGCATGTCATCATGGACCGGGTCCTTGTCGATGACGGCGCCGTTGAGCAGCTCGGACTGTGCTGCGGCCTGACCGGTCTGCGTCTCGATGTTCACGAACTCCAGGTCGACGACGAACGAGCCATCATCGGCCTCGACGGTGACGCCCGCGACGGTGTCGACGATGAGCTCGGCGAGCAGCTCCTTGTTGAGCTCGGAGCTCTTGCCGGTCATCGAGGTCTCGGCGACCTTGATGAGCGTCTCACGGTCATC
>Ga0209937_1000225_pt1 | contig 19545 bp, 23 predicted proteins | sample SalPon1_B_H2O_MG_FD_185699 | JGI IMG/M metagenome (GOLD analysis project Ga0209937, IMG submission 185699) | Salt pond water microbial communities from South San Francisco under conditions of wetland restoration - Salt Pond MetaG R1_B_H2O_MG... | ecosystem: Environmental > Aquatic > Non-marine... | reverse complement strand
CTTAACGCTATTAAGCAGATTATTGATGTCGCAAGTCAGCGAGGCGCATTTAAGCCTAACGAGATGATGACTGTGGGTCAAACATATACAAAACTAGAAACATTCCTAGCCGCTGTATCACAGCAGCAGGAGGCACAAGGAGAATCCTAATGGCTCTTAAGCACGTAGGTAGAATCAAGAACAATCAGAGAAAGGTCGTAATCGCTTATCGCACAGTGCCAGGCGATGCTGAATCCTGCATCGTAGTTACTACAGAAAATCTAATGGCTGACGAGCACGATGCGCTAATGAAGTGTGTAGAAAGTCACACAGGTCAAAACGCAACAGAATTTGCCGAGGCAATGGCTCGTACACAGTTACCAGACGGTAGAAACATGCTTGCTGGTTTTCATACTACAGGTAGGATGATGAAGGTTGCTACTAACGAAGTAGAAATGGTGCCTGATCGCAACACTGCTATTCCGCTTAACGAACTCAATCAACAGATTGCAGAGCAGAAAGGCGTATCTGTAGAGGATCTTGCTATCAGTGGTGGTGACCAGCCTGTTGACAATCAACGAGAAACTACACTAGAGACTGTGGACTATGACGCCCCTCAAGCCGAACCTGTAAGCACACAAGGTGCCCTATCAGACGAAGAGATTGCTGCCAAATATCGCAGTGATGCAGATCGTCTTTACAAAGAAGCAAAGGCACTGAGAGAGCAGGCAGAAGAACTGTCTCCTACAAAGAAAAAGACTAAAGCAGCAAGTGGCCAGTAAAAAACTGCCGCCAGAAGTCATCGACTATTGGCCAGAGGTTTTTGAAGATGTAGAAGTCGAAGTTGTCCCAGTAGATTATCTCCACTCTGTGCGAATATCATTCGAAGACGGAATAACCTGGGACATAGATCTTACCAAAGAAGAAGGTCTATATGACTTAGAAGCGTCAATTGCTGATCTTTTTGAAACCTATGAAGACTCAATTACGCACATCGACTTCCGTTTGAACACAGAAAAGGTCAAAGAAGATATATCAAAGCGCACTCATCTGTTTATGAAAAAGCGGCGATAGTTGGATAAATACTTTAACACGGAATTTAGGAGTATTTGAATGTCGCTTAGAATTAGAAGGGGTGTAAGCACTGATCTTCCAACGCCTGTTGAAGGCGAGCTGTTATATACAACAGATAACGGTAACCTGTATGTGGGATTCCTAGACCCGTCTACTAACACAGTTGTACCAAGACTTACCAGCGGTCAATTAATTGACGATCCTAATCCTACATTAGCAGCAAATCTCGATCTTGCTGGAAACAATATCGTCGGCGTCGGTAATATTCAAATTGATGGAACTGTTTTCGCGTCAGGAGAAATTAACCTAGGCGACGGTGTTGAAGATAATGTTATTGTTGGCGGACAAATTGGATCAAACTTGATACCAAACCTCAATGATGCCTATGATCTAGGCACAGATAATGTTAGATGGCGGACTGGATATTTTAAAGGTCTTAACGTAGATGGCGAAATGTCATTAGAGAGCATTCGTGCTGACCGATTTTTAGGAACAGACAGTAGCGAAGTATATAATTCTAATACTGGCGTACTATCAGCAGAAGTAGTTGAAGCAGGACGCATAGAAGGAGACTTAGTAGGTTCTGTTTTCAGTGACGATTCTACAACATTAATCGATAGTTTGTCTAATACACTACGAATAAACGAGATCGAATCGCTTTCTCCTGAGTTAAGTTTTATGGCAGACCAGATCGGATTTTTGTCAGCTAAAACTATTGATAACTTTCCACTGGTGAAATTAAGAGTGTTTAACCAAAGCATAGACAATCCTCAAGAATTTGATCCTGAAGACACAGTTGGCGGATTTCAAATTGAAGGACTTGTCCAAGACGAGTTTAAATTTGCAGGCGGCTTTGGTGTTCAATGGGCTCTTGATGCAGATTTTAATACCCCACGTCCAAAGGCTAGATTGGTTATGCAAGCTGGTAACAACGACGAACAACCAAATCTAACACAAGTAGCATCATTAGAAGGAAACGGCACATTTTCTGCACCAGTTCTTAAACCTGGAACCTACGCCGACGAAGATGCAAGAGATGCTGCTATTCCTAATCCAGAGGCAGGAATGGTAATATTCCTTGCAGGACATAATGACAGCACTGGAACTCCTAAATTTCAAGGATTTGATGGCACGAATTGGATAGATTTTTACTAGTAGCTAATGAGCAGCTATCAAAAAATCTTTAAATTTCGCAAAGGAACAAAAGGCCCAACAACTTCTCTTTACTTAGGATATTTTTCTCGCACTAGTTTTTTGATGTGTTTTGATAGTCGTTTTTGGTTCGACCTTGAATTAAAAAATTATGAAAGATTGTATAATAAACGGTTTATTCCTAAAATAATTAATGTAGACTATAAAAAATACTTAATTGAGTTCGAATACCACGATGCAAATTTAAATCATCTTTTACATTACGAGATTGCTCCAACTACCTGGGAAAAAGATGTAAGAAATATCAAGACCAGTTTAGAAAGTTCGGGTTTTTTTAAAATTAATTTTTATCCGCATACTTTTTTTTACATAAACGACGAATTAAAAATATTTGATCTATATGCTTGTCTAAAAAGTACAGATCAAATATTAGAAGATAAACTAACGCCAATTATAAATGACAAAAACCGTTTTCATTTCCAAAATGGTTACTTAGATGTTAAAAGCACGTATAATTACACTATATATGAGAACAGCGGCAACTGGCCAACAAAATTAGTATGATAAAATATATTGGAAATTGTAATAGTTTAATAAATTGGAATAAAGTAATTCAAGATATAAATGCTGCAGATCCGGCTTATATAGGCCCAAGACATGATTTAGGTGATGCAGTAGACGGACACGACGAAGTAATTGTTCCTATTAGAGGAGCAGGTTACAAATTTAAACAAGAAGGCGGCAATGCATCATGGCAAATGTATTTTCCTGGACAACAATTTTCAATGGATGTGGTTCGAATTTTTTCAAAATTTGTAGGTTTGCAATCTTTTCAAAGCTGCTGGATTAGCAAAGTAAATCCGGGTGACGTAGCACCGTGGCATTGGGACGTAACTGAAGATATCAGTTATGATGAAGAAGAAACAATTAAAAGGTTTCATTGTCATATAGATGTTCCTAAAAACGGACATATTCTAATAGTTGAGGATCACTGTTTCTACAATGAAAAACAAGGAAATATATATCAGTGGCCATCTAGAAGAAGCTGGCACGCTGGAGCAAATGCTGGATTAGAGCCAAAATACCTATTTAATATTTGGGGAACATGAAGCAAATTATTGTAACCGGGGCAACTAGTCCAGTTGGATCGGTGATTGTCGAATCTCTTAAACCTACCTATAATATACTTGCTATATCTAGAACAACTGGCTGGGATCTTCGCTGTTCGAAGCAACATAAAATCTTAGTAAACGAAACAAAAAAGGCGTTTGCTTTTATAAATTGTGCGCATATTTCACATCTACAAGGAATATTTCTTTCAGAAAGTGCTGCTTGTTTAAACATTAGTTTTGGCAGTTTGATAACAAAAATTTCTTGGGAAGATGCTAAGAATCTTGCGAATTACAATTATATTCAAGATAAACTTTTTTTAGAATATGTGCATAAAAGCAAGAAAAACAGTGCTCTTATAAACATTTCTAGTTTTGGCCGAAACGAAGTTGTTCCAAATGTTACAGAGGCTCAACTTCTAAATCCAATACACGATATTTTGAAAAGCAAAATTGAATTACCTACTTCTTTAGATATATACAACGGCACAGGCAGTCTTGATCTATCTTTTCAGTAGGTATCTAAATGATCTATTCCTAGTTTCTGCCTAAAGCTATCAGTAAAAACACAATCTATTCTTACACCATATTCTTGCTCTACAGAACTTTCACCTCCGTGCCAATCTTGATCGTTCCAAAAAGCAGCATGGCAATTTAGATAGTATTTGTTTTGTTCTTCTGGATCCCAGATATAAAAACCTCTTTTTGTTCTTGGACGTATATGTATAAATTCATTTTTATGATCGGTGTAAAAGTTGTTTTCTAATACACCGTTCTTTGCGTCTAGATCTCTGTGCTCGAACGCTTTTCCATTATGGTCACAATGAAATATGATTACCCTACCAATCTGCGATATGACATCATTATCTATTAGACTATAGACCCAGTTTACAAGATTGGGGAAATACTTTGATTCTTCGGTTGGCTCTCTTTTTGCGTTTCGATGATCCCAGTCACCTTCTTCCCATAAGAAATAATAAACATACGGATCATTAGCACCTAATACTGTTTTTAGATAGCGAGTAAAAATATTACGCTGCTTATAATCTTTAAAATCGCTAGGAAAGATTTCGCTTCCTGCTACTTTTATAGGATCATTATCAGGCAACTGTTGATATTCTTCGAAGGCTTGGTATATTGGTTTCCAATTGATTATATAGCTAGCATCGTCCCATTCAAAGCCGGGCTTCATCCAGGTTCCTTCTTTGGCGTAGTCTCTGGCTAGAGCCATTCCTTTTGCTATCTCGGGATGTATTTTTTTGAAAGAATTTACATCTAGAAATTCGTCAAGACTGATGTATGGTAGATTGTTTATTCCTTTTATCATAAAATTATTTATGTATTCATATTAGATTGATCGCAAATGTTGACACAATAAGTATTAGCATGTTAGACGGCAGAGAATATCTTTTCAGCGATTCTAAATATCTAAAACTAGATATAGAAGTTCCGCACGTTGAAATGCTTGCAGAAGCACACAATCTCAGAGAGCACTTTATTTCTTATCGTCCAGACGCAACAAATGCTAGTTGGTATTCGCTGCCTTTGATAGGATTGGGAAATCAACAACCTTACTCCTGGAATAATTATACCAAAACTGCAAAAGAAGCAGCAGATAAAACCATATGGACTGACTGGTGTGATAAAAGTCCAGTCACAGTTGATTGGCTAAAGAATGTATACCCTAGCAAACTATATGGCAGAACAAGATTTATGCTACTAAAAGCAGGCGGTAAAATAAATTTTCACAAAGATATGGACTATTCTGTGCTAGCAGCAGTAAATGTAGCACTTAATAATCCTAAAAATTGTAAATGGCATTGGAGAGACGGCGAATCTCTAGAGTTCCTACCCGGTGATGCTTATGCTATGAATTTAAGCTACGAGCATTCTATAGTCAACGATAGCAACGAAGATAGATATCACCTAATCATTCATAATTATGACTTTACAGAAGATTGTAAAGCAATGTTTAAAAGGTCAATGAAACAGCAAAATGTGCAAGGTAATTTTTGTTTTAGTTCCGAGCTATTGTAATGATGATTGGCTAGATAATAAGATGATGCAGATAACAAAAAACATGGTATCTGTGCTTAATCTAGAAAACTATCCTGTAATTCCTATTGAAGACTATAACGATATAAATTTCTACCTCAACGATGCCGAGTATCTAGTAGTTGTTACAGCAGGTAACATTTTTCTTCATCGAGACAAACTCTGGAATAAAATAAACAATATCGATCCGAAAATTGGTATGTTAGCACACATATTACAATTCGAAAACGATGATACTCCGTATCTACACGAACAATTTTTTATCATAAACACCAAAGCTGTAGACAGCGCCGATTTAGATTTTCAAAAAAGTAAAAGTAGAGGCCCCAAACTAGCAAGGAGCAAAGAAGACGTTCATGATGATCATGCACCGTTATTTGTTACTCTAGAGGAAAAGACAGTTGATAGACAGATGAAATTTGGATCTAATCTTATTGAACAGATTTTAAAAAAAGGCTACGAAGTAAGGAATTTTGACGAAGAATGGCGTGTTCCACAGGAAACTAACGATCATTACCTAGGAATACAAAACCTTCCTCTTAGAGGTTTTTGTTACCCAAAAAAAAATACTAAAATATTTTCCAAATCACTTAGAGAATTAGAAATCTATCCAGGCTTAGACGAATCACAAAACATATTTCTAGAATTAGTTAAGAAAGGTTTAGAATATCAGGTTTTGAATGTTTGGCACTACGACCATGTGCCAACTGATGTCGTAGAATTTGATCATATAATAGTTCCCGCAACAGGATTTCTAGGAGAAGAAATAGCATACAAAACAGGCGCTAAAAAAATAACATTCTATGACATAAACAGTAATAATTTAGAGTTTAAAAAGGCATTATACAAAAATTGGAGTGGAAAAGATTACGAAAAGTTCTACGAAAATTGGGCCCATGAAAGAAATCTAACAATAGAACCAAATTCTGGGGAAGACTTGAAATCTTCATTAGCTAACAAAACAAGAACAGAACAGACTTTGTTTCCTGTTTGGAAACAGTGGAAAAATACAGTAGAAATAGAATATATACATGATGACCTTATAGGATCGCAACCTATCTTAGATGCTATTAGCCATAATAGTTTGATATTTACAAGCACTATATTAGGCATATACACATTTACATCGATAACTCACAACGAAGATAACATCGAAAAAACAAAACAGCAGATAAGTGAACGAGTATCTGCTACCAGTTCGAGGTGGATTGAAATATGAAATTTGAGTATTACTATAACAATGTTCCTGGCAAAGGAAAGTGCAGAAATAATCTTATCTACACCAGTTTGATATCCAGTGACCGAAAAACTTTTGTAAAATGGTTCCACAATGATACAGAATATCATAAAGGAAAAAATCAAGTAATTGATCCACATTTAATGAAAGAAAAATTTGATCGAGAAGTCAACGGACTACTTTGGATTGACAAAAAAGGATTCAGCAGTATCGTTCCAGAGTTTGATATAGATTTTCGAGAACACAAAATATTTTTCGACATTGACGGTGTCGATTTATGGGAACTAGCAGGCTGCCAAGGAGATGATTATTCTAGTGTGTTGCCAGACTGGGACACGCAGATGTTAAACATTTTTCGAATACATCGTGATATTGGGCTGTATAAGTATAGTCTACACCCTAGCAGTTACTTTATTATTGAAGGCCAGCTTAAAAATATCAACTATTTTTTCTCCTACCTAGAAGATCATGACGCTCCTATTACTATTCGCAGTGTATTGAGTCATATAAGCACGGAACGACAGAAAACTCTTTTTGAAAAAATATCTCAATTAGGATTAGAGATAGATCAGCCAACTGATCATTCTACACTACAGATTCTTGCTTTCGAAAGTTTTAAAAATAATTTTAGAAATGACATAATGGAACAAGCAAAAGAAATTTATTCTTGAATTTTATTCCAATGAAAATTGCAATCACAGGAACAACAAGAGGCCTAGGAAAATATCTATTCGACTCTTTCTCGGTGGATAATACTGTAATTACATTTAACAGAGGAGACAACCTAAATTATTTTCTACACGGCATCAAAGGCGTTGATCTTTTTATAAGCAGTTCATATCTAGACGGATATCAAGTTCAGCTGTTTGATCAGACCAAAAATATAGTAGAAAAAATGGTTGTAATAGGATCAATTGCTGCCGATAATCAAGATCCTTACCTTCCTGAATATAGTGTAAACAAAAGGACCTTACAAGATAAAATTCAAATACCAAATGAGAATATATTGTATTTAAAACTTACCGGATTATCATATCGTAAACCTCAAGCGATTGTAGACGTAATCAACTTATGGTTACAAAATCCCATCTTTAAAACCGTGGAATTTTATCCTGATGAATAACTTCGAAATGAAAAAATGGGAGCCTAATCTTGATTTGACAGAGTTTTACACAAGAGCTTCCCAAAGAGGATTTGTTAATAACGCTGACCAAAAATCTATGATCGATTGCTTTAGAAACGAAAAGGACTGGTCAGCATGGATATTATATCAAGATTCTGTTCCGATAGGAAGTGTTGCTGCGCACAGTTTCGATGATATAATGGGGAGAAACACGTTTAGAGTTCTTGCCAGAACTTGTATACTAGAAGGAGTAAGATCCAAAGGATTAATGGTGGCTAAAACAGCGATACAGCAGCATCAAAATATGACTAACCAATTTCTACTTCCTGCGTGTTTAGATTGGGTTAACAATAGGGGTCGAGTGTTTGCTACTTCGAACTCAAATAAAGAAGCTAGTCAAAGGTTGGTTCATCGCTATTATTTCCCTACACTAGAAAAAATGGGGCTAGTAAAAAAATCTCTAGAAAACATAGTGTATAGACACACTGAACAGACTGTGTGGGAAATTTTTCCGGATAGGTTTCTTGAAGATTTGTCTAGATATGCTAGATGGTAATAATTAATCAATACTGATTTTGAAAGAATTCCTATCAAATCTGTCTAATTCTTTTAGGTATTCGGCGTCTATCTGAAATGTAACATGATCAGGGCGTGCTTTAAATTTCTGAATAATATGTCTTTTAGCAGCTTTGTTAAGCCAAGGGCTAACATGATTGTCAAAACGAAATCTTGGTTTATCGCATATCGGCATAATTTTGATTTTGCGATAATTTTCTAGACTATTCTTATCTAGCAATTTTCTAACTACAAGCTGGTATCTTGGGTCGTATCCTATGTTAATTGCTGAGTGTAACCTTCCGGCATCCATTTCATACCAACAACCGTCTTTTACTAATTCATGTAGCTGTTTACTTTCTAGGTCTAAGAGATAACAATTATTGCCGCTTATGTTTAGATGATATCTATCGTCTATATCAGAGTGTTGCAGATAGCAATTGCCACTGTCTAGTTTTACAATACGAGCTTCTCCTATGTTACCAGGTAAAGCACTTAGTAGCGTTTCGAACACAGTGCCTTTAAATTTTGTTTTAATTTTCCAAATATCATAAAAGAAATCGCCAGTAGGTTCATTTATCGGAGTTTTAAAATCTGTAAATTCAGCTAGGAACTGATAAGATTCTTCAATTATTTTTTGTGATATCTTGTATGGAGTCTTTTGGAGCATGTCATTATTTACATGAGGCCATGCATAAGCACCATAAATATGATGTGTCAAAATCTAAAACCTTTTGTATGCACCCGTTCACTGGCCTAGCTACTAGAGAAGACGGTGCTGTAAAAATCTGTTGCAGAAGTCAACCTGTGGGATGGATACAGGAACAAAGCCTTGAAGAAGTCTGGAACTCCGATAAAATGAAGGAAGTTCGCAAGCAAGTTCTCAACGGTGAACGTCCTGATGTTTGTATGCCCTGCTTTAATCTTGAAGATCAGGGTGTAGAGAGCTTACGACAGCGTCATACACGCGGTGTAATACCAGAAGCTAGGGTTAACCTTTATCCCGATGCTTTAGACGCGCTAGAAGACGATTATTCCATGCCATTTGAATTCCCTACTATGGAAATTAAAATCAACAATCTCTGTAATTTGAAATGTCGCATGTGTAACCCTTTGGATTCTACCTCATGGACAGACTGGAAGGAAGTAGAAGAATTCTACGAACGTGAAAACAATTACCTTGTTCCTACTGTTAGAAAACTTACAAAAAGACCAGGACAATATATAGGACCATTTGATAATTCTGACAATTGGTGGAAGGATTTTGAAAAACTTTTACCACACTTCCGTAGAGTAGAATTTGCTGGCGGCGAGCCTCTAATGGATCCTAACCACTACAAAATTCTAGACATGTTAAAGCCTTATGCTCATAACATCGAAATAAAATATGCTACTAATGGAACTAAACTTGGCATATCTGATGGCAGAACTATATTTGACTATTGGCCGCATTTTCAATCTGTTGCCGTTAATGTAAGTATAGACGGCATTCACGATGTTTACGAATACATAAGGGGTAACGGCGACTTTTCACTAGTAGAAAAAAATATAAGAAAAATGAAGACTATACCAACAATATCAAGGATAGTAGGTGCATTTACGGTTCAGTCAAACAATATTATGCAGATTGATAAAGTAATAGAATATTTTCTAGAGGATATGGGCATAATCTTTTATAGCCATAGAGTTAATTATCCTAGAGCACTGTCAGCACAGGTTCTTCCCAATGAGTTAAAACAGCAAGTTATAGAAAAACTTGAAACAATAAAACACAAAGTAGAAGATTACGAAATGGTTAAGAATAATTCTGTAATTCGTGAGGTTACTCTACAACAGATTAAAGACAACATTAATTTTTTAAAAGCAGAAGATTTAAGCAACCACTGGAACGAATGTGTAGAATTTAACAGGAAATTAGATAGATCACGAAATCAAGGATCGATTGAAGATATAATTACCGAATTTAAACCTTATGTATAAAAAATTTTCAATAACCATACATGATAAAAAAGATTCTGAGAAAACTTTGTTTTTTGATGTATATCAGAATAATGTTTCACAAAAATGGGCTGAAGAAATTTCCAAAGAATATGAACTCTTCGAAACTGAAAGGTTTAAAAGTTGGCGGGTTGATAGCAATGTAGAGGACGAATTAGTTTCTAATCTAAATTTTGAAATAGAAACAATAAACAATTTTATGCCGAATTGTATAAACACTAAGGTAAAAAAAGGAACCGGCCAGCAAACTCTAAACTATCTGCATAAAATATTCGAAAAATTGCGCGGGGAAATTCGCACAGGAACAGATAATTTTAATAATGCTCCTGATGCTGTCAAGAATGCAATTCAAAATCTTAATATACTTATTCATAGGTATGAAGATTACAACAATAGTAAACCTAGCGAATTAAATCCAAATCATCCTTTCGCTAGTATTGTAGGAACATTTAAAAATAGACCAAGGTTCCCTTTACAAGACGAAGATTATAATTATTTTACGTTCAATTGGAAATTTGGAGAAGTTTATATTAATTATTGTGAAGTAGGAAAACCTATATTAGATGTTTTTAAAGATGACGACGAACTAGTTGGCTTAGATAATATAAGACCTTTACATTATTATTCGGCAGATTTTATGATTAAATTTGGTCCAGATACTCCTGAATGGTTTTATAAAGTAAGATTAAAAAAATTAAGAACATGGCTTATGGAAAAAGGATTTAATCCTAGGGATAAAAAATTATCAATCGGTCTTATACCTGTTGCAAAATTTAACATCAACGATAGCCAATTACAAGGACTAACACCTGAAAAAATAGTTGAAAATTTATCAACTTATCAAAAATTACTATCAGTAAAAGTAATATGAACAATCTAAATTACATAAAATACGAAGATATTTCCATTCCTTTTGACTACGATTGGAAAAATATTAGTGTTAGTGTAAGCGGAGGAGCAGACAGCGCTCTTTTGGCCTATCTTCTAAGTAAAATAATAAAAGAAGAAAGATTAAAAACTAATATACACTTCATTACCAATATTAGAATGTGGGAAAGCAGACCTTGGCAGAGATACGATAGTTTAAATGTGTATAACTACATAAGAGAAACTTTTTCTAGCATAACATATTTTAGACATGAAAATTATATACCTCCTGAACTAGAAACTGCTAACATAGGCAAAATTATTCCTCATTTTACAGGAGAACTAAAAGGAGGAGACCCAATATGCACATTTTCCTATGTGAATTATATATGTAATAGAGAAAAAATTAATTCATGGTTTGCTGCATTGACGAGAAATCCAGGTAAAAATTTATCCAATGCTCCTGACGATAGAAATAGTAAGGAAACCGATAACGTTAAAAATCCTGTAGAAATTTTTAACAATATTGTAATATCACATCCTTTTTGTAACAAAGGAAAAGACTGGGTTATAAAGCAATACAAAGAATTAGATATTTTAGATCTCCTATCTATAACTAGGAGCTGCGAAGGTGATAAAAACTCTGCTCCTGAAATTTTTGAAAATTTAGATTTTTATTCCTACACCCCTTACCAGAATGTTCCGACTTGCGGAAAATGTTTTTGGTGTCGAGAAAGAAACTGGGCATTTAGTCAAAATAACTTATGAAAAAAATTACAAGTAGGTGGCCCCATCAACAATCGTTAAAAGTAGAATGGAATATAGGTAAACGATGTAATCTTGATTGTTCTTATTGTCCTCCTGAAATACATGACAATTATTCACCTCACACAGATATTAGAGTTCTTAAGACCTGTGTCGATAAATTGACTGAGATAGAAAAACCTTTGAGAATAAGTTTTACAGGCGGAGAACCATGTGTCCATCCTAAAATATCCGAACTATTTCATTACGCAAGACACTATGCTAGTTGGATAAACGTAACTACTAATGGAACTCGTAAAGCAGAATGGTATGCCAAGCAACCCTTAGATCATATTGTTTTTTCACTACACTTTGAAACGAGAGACTGGGAACAGCATTTGTTAAATATCATAGATACACACGAATTAGTAGATATTCCAATGCAGGTTAACATAATGGCACATCACGAGCACATGGCAAATGTTAAGTTTGCTGCTATGCTTCTACAAAATAAAAAGATAAAATATGTTATCCGTCGCATTCGTTGGACAGAATCACACGATTGGTTCGACGATATGCGTTACAATCAAAAAGATCTAGATTGGATCTTAGAAAACGAAGCATCTGCTTTGCCAAACTGCGAAGTAGACGGCGAATTCTTTATACACGCTAACGATATAATTAAAAAGCATGACAACCAGTTTGAGGGTTGGTCATGTAATATTGGGTTAGAAAGTCTAATGATTAATTGGAACGGTGAGGTTCATAGAGCAACCTGTAGAGTAGGCGGCAGTTTGGGAAATATATACAAAGGCGAATTTAGTATTCCCAATGAACCAGTTATTTGCTCTAGAAACTGGTGCACCTGTGCTGCTGATATTCCGATAACGAAAGAAAAAAATGATTAATACTGAAGCAGTAAGGCTTAATAACAGTGTCCCAGAACCAATGCTTGTAACCTGGGACACAGGAAAAAAATGCAACTACGATTGCACTTATTGCGAAGCCTCTCGTCACGATAATTATAGTGCTTTTCATTCTCTAGAAGAATATCTTGATACTTTTAATTTTATAAGAGAATATGTCGTCATATATGATAGACATAAAAGAAATCCTGCGGATCATATCAACATCAATTTCACTGGTGGAGAACCTACTTTAAATCCTCATTTTTGGGAACTGGCAGACAAAATTAAACAAGATCATAATAACTTTAGATTGAGCCTTACAACAAACGGTGCTTGGAATAAAAAATATACTGAAAAAATCAAAGAACACTTTTCTGGCGTTACAGTAAGTTATCATGCTGAATCTAACGATAAATTAAAACAATTAGTAATTGACAATATTCTAGCATTGAAAGATACTGACATATGGTTACAGGTCAATGTAATGCTCCATGCTGATTATTTTGACGAATGTGTTGAAGTATATGAATACTTGAAACAGAATAATATTAAGGTCAATCCCAGACCAGTTGGCGACGGTAATGAAAGTAGAAAAGGATGGTTCGTCGACGACGACGGTGTTTTTAGAAAAACCACGCACGATTATACCAAAGAGCAAACAGATTGGTTTTTTCGAGAAACAGGGCTAGAAAAAAATACCGAGTGTTCATCAGGGGACGAATTTGGAAGAGGATGCTGCGGCGGCAGATGTCTTGAAGGGTTAGTAAATGGAGTATGGCAGCCTGTATCTATTGTAGATACACATTTCAAGGATTGGTATTGCTCAGTTGATTGGTATTTTCTGCATATAGAACAACATTCTGGCGCAGTATATCATCATCAAACCTGTCAGGCAAAATTTGGGGGAGAAAAAGGTCCTATAGGATCTCTTTCAGATACAAAAAAAATACTAAATGCTGCATTAGAAAGTATAAACAATGTAATTACATGTCCTAATACAAGATGCGGTTGCGGAATGTGCGTTCCTAAGGCAAAAAGTAGCCAAGTTTTTGATCAAATCAAAGCATCCATTTAGTTACAGCAATTTCACTTTTACAAGAACAAATATTTTTCTCACAAGTGATCGGAGAAAAATCAGGATGAAAGTTTTTTTGAAATTTTGAATCGTATAAATTATAGGGTATATCTTCACCGTAAATCTTTTGGCGACAATTTGCACCTATAGTCCCGTCTTGAAATATCTTAACCTGCTCCAACCCTATATTACATTTAAATCCTTTAAATTTATTAAGATTATTTATAGACGGCCATTGATCGCCTTCAGTTTCGATAACTTCTCCGCTATCTAACTTAATTTTTAATTTTGTAACATCTACTGTTCCGGTCCTTTTATACCATAACTCGTCGGGATACCGTTTGATTCTTTCTTCAAGGTATTGTTTTTGATTGTCATTGTAAAAAGTAACGCCATCAAAATGAACTGCTTTTGCAAGTATAGGCCACGGATTGTGAGATTCCTGCATCTGCGATATTATTTCAGCACATCTGTTAAAATTAGAAGGATCCATTAATACATTTGCCACTACAAATACATTTTTTGCATAAATTAGATCGGCAACCTCTTTAAGATGTTCTACTTTAGCAAATTCGTGATGAACACTCATTTCTATTGCATTAAAATATTGTGCATTTTTGTCCCACCATCGACGACTTCTGCTACCGTTTGTTGAGATCCTTATATCACAACCGTGCTCTTCTTTAAAATACTTACATACTTCACCTAGATCTTTCCAGAGTGTAGGTTCACCACCTATAAGGTATAATATCGGATCAGTTCTACCTGCATCTTTGTATTTTTCGATCAAGTGTCCGAGGTTTTTCTTTACTAAATCTTTGTCCGGCCAAGGATGATCTCCTTCATTACTTCCAGGAAAGCAGTAAGAACATTTATGATTACATAAGTTACCTAGCATGTATTCAATTCTGAATCTCTTATCAGAAAACCCGTTGTCAATTCGTGTAATCATTACGATATTTCCTAATTATTCTTGTAAAAGCATCTTTGTCTGCTGATTTAGGAGCACACATTCCACACCAGCAACTGGTTTTTTTGCATACGATTGTAGGAAGAGAATTAGATTTAATCTTAACACGCAGATTATTTAAAATTTCTAAAGAATTTTCTAGTTTTCCTAAGGGTGCAACTTTGCTGTCTAAATTGTGTTTACAATCTTTGTTTGTGTATACCTGTCCTGTTGTTTGCCTAATATACAGGAAAAAACGATTTACACTGCAATTCCATCCTTTAAAATTATTTTTTACAACACTTTCGGTATTATTGTATTTTTCATCGACAAAAAAAGGAATTTTACCACAACATTCTCTTACTTTGCTACTTAGATCAATTCTGTTTTTGACCACATATGATATTGAATCAAAAATACTTTCTTTAAGACAACCAGAGCATTTTCCATATAACCATTCTTTTTGTGCTTTTGTATAATTGAATCTAGTTTCAAACCAGGTTGAGTCTATCTGTCGAGGCACTACTTTAATTGAGTGTAGCCTGCACCAGTTAACAAGATTTACACATTCGTCCCAGTGTTTCGGATGCATCATAACACTAACTTGGAAATTTTTTCCTTGCTGTTGTAAATATAAAATATTCTGCTTTATAAGTTTTTTTTGCTTATCTAAAGATCCTGCGTGATAGCTAACTGTTATGTGATCTAAAAAAGGAACAATTTTTTTCCATTTCCTTACACCTACTACTGCGTTTGTAATTGTGCTAATAGCAATAGAGTAATCGTATTCTTTTCTTTTTTCTCTAGCATATGTGAGAATGTCTAAGATGTTAGGATGAAATAGACTCTCGCCGCCATAAACATTAAGATTACAATGCTTAATTACATAATCGCTGTCGTCTGGATATGTTTGCATATACAAATGTACATATTCAAAGATAAAATCTATTGTTTTTAGACATTCACCTAGAGGCGGGTGATCTAGTGAATTATCGTGGCCGTCGCCGCAATAAGAGCAATCTAGATTACATTTAAGAGTACTTTCCCATTCAACATGGAAAAACTGTTTTTCTGCAGGCTCAAGTGTATTCATAATAAATGTGCTAATTCAGGAAAAACTGATTTAGCATCTAATTCTCTTATTGTGTCTAATTCTGTAATATATTCTCTAAATCCTGGTAATTCGTTTGATTTATCTTCAGCATCCATATGATTCATTACTGCTTCCCAACGTCTCCACCCATATGGATTGTGTTTCCAAAAATTATCATCCTGTCTATAATTATGCCAAAGCCATTCTTTAAATTCTGTATACCTTTCTCGAACTTCTTGCTTGTCTTCTTGAGGCAAACACTGTATGCTTAAAAAAGTAGGAAGATACAAGAGATGCATATTAACCAATCCGCCGCCCATCTGTATTCCGCCAGGCACGTTGGCAAAATTCAGCTTATTAAATCCTGATTTGACCTTCCACTTCATAAAATCTGGAAGGTGCTTAACATTTAGAATTTGAATGGCTGTGGCAAGACTAGTTGTAATATTATCAGGCGTATTGTCCAACATGTGTAGATTACGTTCAACTGTCTGCCAGTTAGTTGGATATCGAATATATTCGTCTCTTTCATAGCACGCATCCATTGATATAGCAAATTTTACTTTTTTAAAACGTTTCCACATGTCTATTAAATCTTCATCTACTAACAGGCCATTGGAGTTATATCTCAACAGAATTTGATTTTGATATCCCTGCCTTAGGATTTCTTCGATAAATTGCTTATGTTCTTTGATCATTAGAGGCTCGCCGCCGGCAAAATAAACCTGTCTTAGATTAGGGATCTGCGCATACATGTCTTCCCAGAATGTAGATTTTTCATGCCATTTGTTATCGAATTGTGTTTTATCGAACTGCATTTGCCGTGTGACATTTGGATCTTTCAGTTTGTCCATTAGTTTAGAATGATCTTGTAACCATCTTGACGAATCGTGCGGAGAGCACATCACACATTTAATATTACAGGTATGACCTAGTCTTAGATCAAGATATTTTAATTGTTCTGGCACTGTTCCGTCTTGTTGAGTTTGACGAATAAGCTCAGGAATATCTACATCGTCGTGGTGCCAAGTAAGTGTTTCCCAAATTCTTTTAGAGACAACTCCTTTAGATTCTTCATCGAAACATTTTGTGCAGGATTTAGGCACATTGCCTGCTAACATAGCAGTGCGAACGCTTTTCATGTAACCGTTATTCCACGCACCCATAGGAGTATTTGTGCCAAAGTTAGCAGGTGTCCCGTTTTCGTTCTTTACTAGGCCTACTTCATGATCGCTACCGGCACCGCTGGCATTAGCAGAGCAGCATAATCTCATATCACCGTTTGGTCTAGTAGCAAAGTGAATCCAAGGCAAGACACAATAGGTAGAAGAATCTGACACAGATTCTATTTTGTCTTGTAAATCCGGAACGGATAAATGCTTTAAGTTTTCAAATTCGTTACTCATCTATAAATCCAACTGTGTTTGCAAACTGATCTTTGGGCTGAGATAAATCTTTTATTTTTCCGCAGGTTCTAGCACAGGTTAACAGTTTTTTGTCTCCCCAATAGTTTTTCCAAGCAGTTTGCCATTCTTGAGAATTTATAATTTCTTTCAAACTGTAATTAAGACTGTTAGTATCGCCTAGTGTTTTTCTTAGATCTTTGTATTGTTCTAATACATCTGCTCTAAAATTTTTAGCTATATCATTATCTGCACTATAAACATAAGGAGCACTTGCAAGAAAACAGCAGGGAAACACATTTCTCTGTGCATCTATATAACATTCTTTTGTTTTTTTGACATAACAATCAATTTCAGCATGTTGTAATATATTTGTATAATTTTTCACATATTCTTCTGGAATATATGAAGTCAAAGCGCTAGTAGGTTGTTCTAAGGTATATATAACCTTGCCGTTTTTATCATACACATCAAATTCAGGTTTTCCTATAAAACGCGAAGTATTTTTTTCTGTAAAAAGAGAAAAACCTAACATTTTTGCTATTTCTCTTGCTTCCTCTGATTGGTGTTCGTTGTGTTTAAATTTTATAAAGCACCACTCGGCAGTTCCGCCAGCTTGTATAAATGCTTTTGCATTTTCTATAATCTTTTTATAACTAGTTCCTATCCTATATAAGCTGTGCGTATCTTCTAAACCGTCAATTGCAAAAATTACTTTGTGGATTTTTGGCAATGCTTGAGCTAGGCGAATCCACCATTTCATATTCCTAGCTGAACCGTTTGTATGAATTCTAATGTTAAGATCTGGATTAACATTAACAGCATACTGAATCATTTCTAATAGGTTATCGTTTATAATCGGATCTCCAAAATTTCCACAAAAATAAAAACCATTTATCTGTTTTAATACTTCATCTGTTAGTATCTTTTGGAAATCCTGCAATGTCCAGTCTGACAGTTTTAATAATGGATTTTTGACTCCTCCGTGATAATTCCTTATACACATAGGACATGAAGCTTGGCAATTGCTTGTTATTTCTAGATGTAGATCTTCTAGTTCATTAAATTTAAACATTATTTTTTGCCAATCAACATAAATCGCGTGTATTTAAGTAGCTCTAGTTCATCTGATAGAACTAGATTGAGTTTGCTTATTTGTTCGAAATTGTCTAGAACTGGAGAACAACGTATATGTTCTTTGCAATCAAAGTAGTTGTTACTTTGTAAAACAATTAAGGTATTTTTGCCTGGAACATTTTTCAGCCAGCAATTATATTGCTCTTGAGTTAAATGCTCGCAGCTAGTATTAATTGCTATGTCAGCATCATATTTATACGAGCACATATCTGCTGTGACTGCGGAAAATCTACCCTCCATTTCGTATTTTTTGTTAACAGTGTTAGCAGTTTCTTCACAGTCAGGGTCTATATCAACCGAAGTAAGATGTTCAATATGAATATCGGAATTAAAAAGCAGAGATGCCAAGACACCATTCCAGCCGCCGTGGATAACAATGCGATTAGGCTTATCTAATGCATATTTGGATAAATTTTCTATTAACCATATCTTAGAATGAACTTGGCCCTTCCAAAAACTTTCTAGCGTTCGATATCTATCGTCGGAGTTCCTAATAGCATCCATCCAAAATAAAACGTCTTCTATGTCAACTTTCATACTTTTGCCTTGGGAATTTTGGAGTCTGCTGAACTTACACAGGTGGGGGTTATACATTTTTTAGGTGATTGGAATAGATTGAATCCTTCGTTAATAGAGCCGAGAGGTTCATCGTGGCAGGAATAAGAACGTTTAATCTCGCCGCCTGGCTCACGTATAATACAACTCTGATAGCCAGCATTACAGTTCCAGCCTTTGAACTTGTTAAATCCAAACGCATTTAATCGTTCTGCTTGATCAAGGTCATACTCTGTGCCAGCACTGTCCGTCAATCTTATCTGCGCAAGCTCTTTGCCGTTGATATGCTGCGGAAAGCCCGTTTGTAAACAGTCAAGCTGTGCCTTAGTATAGCCATGCACTACAAAACTTGCTGTAGGGTCGCTTTGAGGCTTTACAGTGACGTTTATGCCTCGGTCTGCAAACCGCTGACAGCGTTCCCAGTATTCGTCAAACAGTTCTGGCACCATTACCTGATTGATTGTGACAAATACCCCAGCGTCTATCAGTTGAAGACACTTGTCGCCGAACTGTTGTTCGTCGGCAAACTCTG
>Ga0209937_1000224_pt1 | contig 19559 bp, 28 predicted proteins | sample SalPon1_B_H2O_MG_FD_185699 | JGI IMG/M metagenome (GOLD analysis project Ga0209937, IMG submission 185699) | Salt pond water microbial communities from South San Francisco under conditions of wetland restoration - Salt Pond MetaG R1_B_H2O_MG... | ecosystem: Environmental > Aquatic > Non-marine... | reverse complement strand
GCAGATTGAAAGTCAGTTTGGGCCACAGCAGCCTGAGCTCTCTAATGTAAGAGATATTGAGACAGAGGATGGGGTTGTTACTGTAGGCACAGCAAATAACCAACTTGTAGAAGTGACTCCTCAGGGCCTGCGCCGGTTCGAGGGAGATCGAGTTTCTGAAGAACAAGACGATATTAACGTTACTTCTCAAGGGAGGTTTAGAAGCAAGAACGGGGAGACCGTTACTCTAGTGAGGACCAACCGAGGTCTTGCAAGACAAACAGTTGATTCTCAAGGACAGCCACGGTTCCAGTTTGTTGACTCTGCACAATACGAGCCAATTCAAGCTGCCGAAAGGGGAGAGCCCGGTAGCTTTGACAATGAGTTTAATGACTTAGAAGTTTTAAGAAACACAACAGTAAACTTTGCTAGAGAAGCAAACAATCTTGCAGAACAGATTACGCCTGAAACCGTAGGCATCCCCGGTGGCGTTTCTCGCGGTTTAGAAAGCCTTAAGAGTCAAGCTGTTGGTGCAATTAGGGCCACGACCGGGCTAGATTTTAATGCTCCCGAAGACGTAGATTCTTATAGTGATACATTTGAAAATCTCGGGCTTGCAGACGCCTCTGCTTCTGTTAAAAGCGCACTTGTAAACGCAGCCATTAGTAAAGCATACGTTGACCAAGGCGGACAAGGTGATATTAGAAAAAACGAAGTTGAGCGAGGCTTGGAAAGCATCAGAGCAGGGTCAGGCGACCCCGGACAGATTAAAGCTGCACTTGGCAGACTTTCAAGAGATTTTATTAGCCGATATAATACTTCTTTAGAAAGCGCCTCCCAAAGAGCTGGAGGGCCACAAAATGTTCCCTTTCAGCCACTTGACCCAGCTAATTATGGTTTAACCCCAGAATCAGCAGCAGGAAACGGCGGGCAAGAAAGATTAACGGCTGATAGAATTAGAAGCCTGTCTGACCAAGAACTTAGAAACCTTGACCCAGACTCTATTCCTAACGACCCAGAGGTTCTTGGGGCTTTGCAAGATAGATTAGACAACATGGGCTCAAACGATAGACGAAATCGGTCGAGAGGCGGAGGAGCGCAATAATGGGCGCAACTAGAGAAGATGTAATTAACAGACTCCGTGAAATGCAGGGCGGTCAGCAGCCCTCAGAGGACCGTAACAAGCAGCAAACTCAGGCGCAAGTTGCTAGTGAAAGAGAAGAAAGGCAAAGAGGCGGCGCTGCTACAGAGGAAAACCAACAGGGCGTAAGAGAAACCATTCAACCTGTTCTTAATCTTGCCGCTGATTTTAACACAGGACTTGCCAATCTTGCAGGCGTGTTTGGCACAGCCGACGAGCTTTTGCAGTCTTCTCTTGGCGTTGAAGACCCAGATTCGTTTTTGCCAACAATCGAGGGGCTTCGAGAGGCTGGTTCTGGCATTGGGGCTACTCGTCCTCCGGGCGTTGAAGCGGATAGTGTTCCCGGTAGGTTTGCAGAAGAACTAGGCGCAGGCGCAATCCCTTTTCTTGGTGTAGCCGCTAGGTCCGGGTTGCCGCTTATTCGCGTTGCTGGCGCAGAGCTAACTTCTGCCGCCGGGGCTACTGGCGGAGGACTTGCTTTAGAGAACTCTCCTGCTTTTGAGGCAAACCCTTTTCTTGGTAGGGCCACAGGAGAAATTTTAGGCGGGTTAAGCGCCTTGTCTTTAGTAGAAGGGCTTGCAAAAGCGCCAAAAAGTGCAACAGGTGCCGCAGTAAGAGGCGGCAGATCGGCACGCAGAAAGTTCACAGACACCTTTAGAAACCGAGGAGCAGAAAGAAGAGCTGCAACTAGAAGCCAAGAAGTGACATTATCTCCCGAACTATCTGCTGAAAGGATCAGTAGGCCTACAGATGTAGATGTAGAGGCTGGCATTGAGACCCCATCTACTTTGGCTGGTGACCCCGGCCTTAGCAGAATTACGGCGTCTGTGATGGCTCAAGACCCAGAAAGCGCAGAACGCTTAGCCAGAACTTTTAGCGAAGAAGCAACTTCCCTTAGAGGGCTTGCTTTTGGTCGAGGCGACCCTGATGCAGTCAGGAACTTCCTTGATCTGAAATTAAAAGAGGCTGGGCTAAAGCTAGACGCTAGCGTAAAAAGAGCCGCAGGCGAAGGCACAACTCCAGCAGAGGCCTCTTCAAGAGCAAGAAAAATCCTTGAAGATTCTTACGATCAAGCGCGAGCAGCCGAGCGTCGCATGTGGAGAAACACCCCAGACGATGTTGTAGTCCAAGGCTCTTCAGCAAAAACAGAGTGGGGAAACATTTTAAGAGAAACTACTACTGAAACTGGTCGAAGAAGATTGCCTTCTGTTCTTAAAAGAGAGTTTGGCAGAATTGATGAAGAAACAGGCCGTTTGACCGGAGGCAGTCTTCCAGAGAACCCTAGCGCCAAACAGATTCACGAGCTTTACAGTGAGCTTGGTGATATGGTAAGAAGTGAATCTCAAAAGGCAGGAGGAAGCGCCAGCACGATCAGAACGTTGTCTAACGTAAGAAAACGGCTTATGGACGATCTTATGTCAGTAGACGGCGGGGATCAATACAGAAAAGCTGTAAACGTATCACGAAATCTTAATGACCGTTTTACTAAAGGCACTGTAGGTAATATTCTTGGCTTTTCAAAAGCTGGTGCTGGTAGTCCGACAACGGAAACACTGGACACTATTCTGCGCTCAAGTGGCGAGGGCAGGGCTAACGCTATTAGAGATATTCTTAGAGCCTCTCCGCAAACTAGGACTCAAGTTGAAGATTTTATGCGCGACGTTTTTGTGCAGAAGTCTGTTGATACCAACAAAAACATTGTTAATTCAAACGCAGCAAGAAAGTTTTTAAAAGACAATCGCGCAGCTTTGGACGAGTTTCCAGAGCTAAGAAAAGAATTGTCTGATGCTATTGAAAATCAGGATTTTGTAGACAGTCTCGTAGGAAAAAGTAACGTAGGCGATATGTCGCTTCATCAGAAGCAAAAAACCGGCGCTGCTGTGTTTATGAACGCCAACCCCGGAGAAGAAGCCAGAAACATTATTAACGCTCGCAAAGACAGATCAAGATTGACTAGAGAGCTTGTTGATACCGTTTCTGAAGACACTTCAGGCGATGCTTTGCAGGGGCTTAAAAGTAGCTTTGTTGAGTCAATGTTTGACTCCGCTGGTACGTCAAATGCTTTAGACGAGTTTACACAAACTAACTTTGTTAACGGCACTCGACTAAAAGAAGTTATTAACGATGTCAGCGGAGATTTAGTAGAAGGTGGCTTGTTCAATCAAGAAGAAATTACAAGGCTTAATACTATTGCTGACAGACTATCTAATATCCAGCGAACAGTCAGTTCTCGTCAAGCTCCCGGCGGGATTATTTCCGACACCCCTAACCAAATTCTTTCAACTATCGCTCAGGTTGGTGGTGCTCAAGTTGGCAGAGGCGTTGCTGGTGCAACGGGTGGAGGCACTGTCCAGACTCCGGGCATTTTTTCTAGCCGAGCTAAAAGAGCCATTGAAAGGCTGACGAACGACGAAGCTAGAAACATTTTGGTAAGAGCAGTAAGAGATAAGGATGTAATGAAGGACTTGCTCAAGAACCCACAGAGGCTTACTGACACAGAGCAAGTAGAGCTTCTTGATAGGTTAGTCCTGCCGTTTAGAGATACGGCTGAAATTTTGCCTAGTGCTGCTGCGCGTCCTGCTGCGACTGTGGGCCAAGAGTCTGAATCACAGCAAGAAAGAGAGAGCGTTGTAAACCGCTTGCGTCAGCTACAAGGTGGAGGACAGTAAATGTCACTATTTAGAGGTTCTAGAAACGCTACAACATCTGAAGGCGAGATAGTAGCAACTGCTCAAGATATTCTTGAATCAGTTAACAGGGCTATTTCTGCAAAAGATGGAGCTCAGGCAGCGGAATCAGCAGCCCAAGCAGCACAATTAGCCGCAGAAGGCACTTTAGAAGATTTTGAAACTAAGTATCTTGGTGCAAAAACATCAGATCCTGCAACCGACAATGCTGGTGATCCTTTAATTGACGGCGCTCTTTATTACAATACTGATTTAAACGTAACAAAAGTCTATGATGTTTCTTTAGGACAATGGGCTAATATTGGTCCTAGTTCTGCTGAACAAGCAAACATAAATACTGTTGCAGCGATCAGCGACGATGTTGAAAACGTATCTGACATTGATTTACAAATATCAGATGTAGCTTCTATCAAAGACAATGTTACTTCGGTAGCTGATAACATTGTTGATGTTATTACGGTATCAGACAACGTAACAGAAGTACAAACAGTTTCAGGCAGCATTGATTCTGTAGATGTAATAGCTTCTGACTTAGCTGGAGCAGGATTTGACTACGATCTAGGCAGCATCACACAACCAACTGAGGGTGTGGTAGGCACCCCTGATGGCTACATTATCACTCTTTTTGATATTAGAGATGACATTACTGCTGTAGCAGCAATAGATTCAGATATTACTGCTACGGTAAACAATATTTCTGATATTGAAACAGTTGCATCGGATCTTAACGACATTGTTTCAGATATAAACACAGTTTCTGGTAGTATCTCTAACGTCAACACAACAGCAGCTAACATTGCTGACGTTAACACAGTTGCAGGCATATCAAACGAAGTAAATACAGTAGCCGCAGACGAAGCCGATATTGGCACTGTTTCTTCTAATATCACAGATGTAAACACGGTAAGCAACAGTATTTCTGATGTAAGTTCCGTAGCGGCTATTAACTCAGAAGTTGTCACTGTTGCTGGAATTGATACAGATGTAACAACCGTGTCGGGTATTTCCAGTGATGTTACAGAAGTTTCTGGTGTCTCCTCTGATGTAAGCACAGTCTCAGGCATCAGCTCTGACGTAACGACAGTGGCCGCAAACCTCGCAGATGTGACTAACTTTGCTGATGTGTACATTGGCCCAGCATCTTCTGACCCCAGTACCCGCAGCGATGGGTCTGCCTTGCAGAGCGGCGATTTATATTTCAACACGACAGATAATCGCCTAAAGGTTTACGATGGCTCCCAGTGGGAAGTGACCGCTAGGGATGACTCTGACATTAGAAATCTTTTATCTGCTGCTGGTGACCTTACTTACAATTCTGCTACAGGCGAGTTTTCATTTACTGAAAGAACCGACGCAGAAGTGCGTGGCCTATTAAGCGCAACAGGCGATCTAAGTTATAACGCCACAACAGGTGAGTTTTCTGTCACTACCTACAAGTCTTCTGACTTTGACACAGACTTTAACGGCAAAAGTACTAGCGATCTAACAGAGGGCACTAACCTTTACTACACTGAAACTCGGGTTAATGATGACATTGACGCTCGTGTAGACAAGACTTTTGTTGATGCGCTGAATGTAGACTCAGATACTTTAGATGGTCAAGAAGGAACTTATTACCTTGACCGGGCCAACCACACTGGCACACAAACACTGTCAACCATCTCTGACTCTGGGGCTTTAGCTGCGCTAGATGAGGTGGATACAGCGCAGATTGCCAATCAGGCAGTGACAGAAGATAAACTAGCAGCATCTCTTGATCTAGGGAGCATTTAAACATGGCAACAGAACTTAAATTACGGCGTGGCACGACTAGCCAGCATTCTAGTTTTACGGGTGCAGAGGCAGAGGTAACCGTTGATACTGATAAAGAGACTGTCGTTGTTCACGACGGGGTAACTGCTGGAGGCTACCCTGTCGCTAGAGAAGATATGAGCAATGTTCCTGACGGGACTATCTCTGGGAGCCAGCTTGAGGATAACAGTGTTGCTGGCGATAAGATCATTAGTTTAGCTGCAACCGAAGTTACTTACGATGCTAGTGCTTCAGGCTTAGACGGATCAAATGCTCAATCTGCTATTGATGACGCGGTAGAGAGTTTTGTTGGTCGTAAAGAGCAAATTGCCCAAGGATTCATCCAGCGAGAGCAAACTCGTGGCGATTTAGACGTAGACCTTGCGGTGGCGATTGAACTTAACCTCCTCGGCGCTCCCGTCGCTGGCGGCTATTACGCCGGGCTGATTGACACACTCACTGGCAATATCATCGCAGCGGATGATTATCAGACGGGCCTGCGTTATGCGCTGATCGTCGCCCCGAAAGACCTTGAGGGTGGCCGTGGCGCGTCCCCGGCATCGGGCCTGCCGAGCGGCGATCTGGAGTGGGATACACAAGACCGCGGCGGCGAGGCTGGGTGCTTTACCCGCTGGAATGGACTCGAAGCGACGAACGTCATTATCGCCAAGGCCGAGGCTGCCTATGAGGCGCATGGCTTTATCGCCGATGTGCGCTCGCAGTATCCCGCCGTCGCCACACCCGGCGGCTCAGAGTGGTATCTGCCTGCAATGGACGAGCTGGAGCTGCTGTATCGCAACTTTAAGCCCAACAATGCGGATAACCGCGACGATACCCGCAACCGCACTTTCCCCGGTACACAGGTGGTCGGCACTAACCCGTCATCGGCGATTGAGGGCTTCCAGTACGAGAACAGTCCACGCATACCGGATGTGACGTTCCTTGATCTGTTCAAGGAAGGCAACGCGCAAGCGATTGACCTTAAGCGCTACTGGTCAACGACCGATGCCGATGAAAATGGCCGCGCTTGGTTCCAGGACTTCCCTCGTTCTGGGTCTGAGGGCCTCCAGACTGCCCGTTCTAAGGACCGTTCGGACCTCAGCGTGCGTCCCGTCCGGCGTGTCGTCCTCTAGTTTTACTCGGGAGCTCGTAAAATTAACCTTTACACTTAAAGGAACAGAAGATTATGACGATGGCAAAAGTAGAAAATGACGCAGTAACGGAAGTTGGATTGTCACCAGAGCTTATGGGCTATCCAGTCAAGCGTTTAAAGGCTATGGGCTGGTATCCGGTTGAAGGTACAGAAAAGCCTACCGACCCAGTTGACCCCGGCTACCGGTATGAGTACGGAGCCGAGTGGTCGGTTGCAGACGGCAAAGTTTACGGGGTTTGGAATGTCGCGCAGCGTCCACAGCCTTATCCTAGCTGGGAATGGGTCGATGGTGAGGGTTGGGTCGCCCCCGTCACCAAGCCCGATGATGGCAAGGATTACTACTGGGATGAAGATTCTCAATCATGGGTTGAAGAAGAGTTGGAGTAAATAAATGCCAACAATGTATCGAACAGCTTTGGAGCACGCTGTCATTGCCGTTGCCATTCAGCTTGTCCTTGCTCCGCTAACAAACATTGTTTTTGCTGGCGCTATAGCAATGGCAATTTACTTTGGTCGAGAGGTTGCTCAGCATGAGTATAAAATCGCTGTGCAGCGTGGCTGGAGATGGGGGCAAAGCGAAAAACCTATCAAGTGGTACGAGGGGATTGTAAGTGGCTGGTCAAAAGACTCGCTTCTTGATCTGATTTTTCCGCTAATTGCGGTTGTCTTCGTAACCGCTGGTTGGCGGGTTGTTTTAAACTAACTAAATAGGTTTTGACTACCATGTCCAAAAAACAGGAAATCACACCTACGGAATCCCCATGTGTAGATGTATGTGAACTAGACTCCGACTTTGTTTGCATCGGGTGTGGCAGGACAATAGACGAAGTGCTGCAATGGCCTGAATACACAGACGAGCAGAAGAAAGCCGTCTTAGATAGACTGTTTGGAGAAAAGTAATATGGAGCCAACGCTAATCATCAACGTCCTGCTCTCCACAGTTCTGATGGGAATGGGCTGGTGGATGAATACAATCTGGCAAGCGGTCAAGCGTCTCCAATCGGATATGTCTGAGATGGAGCGCCATGCCTCCGAAACTTATGTTCGCCGTGATGATTACCGTGATGACATGGCAGAGATTAAAGCACTGGTTAGGCAGATTCTATCTAAACTAGATGGGAAGGCAGACAGATGATCCAACAACTTCTCGGGGCAGGTTTAGGAAAAACTATAGACGATGTTCTTTCTCGGTTTTTTGAAGATAAAGACCAAGCAACACGGGCTGCAAAAGATATCAGGATAGCTCTACTTGAGCACGAGCAAACAGCCCAGCAGGTTGCCAGAGACGTTATTGTAGCAGAAGCCGAGTCTGAGCACTGGATCACTTCTACTTGGCGTCCCCTGCTCATGCTAGTTTTTGTCGCGATTGTAGCAAACAACTACCTTATAGCACCTTACGTTGATATGATCTTTGGCAGCGGGCTGCAACTAGAGCCACCGCCCGTCATGTGGGAAGTCATCAAAGTAGGACTTGGGGGTTACGTTGTAGGCCGCAGTGGCGAAAAGATTATGCGAGAGTACAAAAAGAAGCCCAGCGATTAAACTGGGCCACATAACAACAACACTTTTTAGCCACCTTCGGGTGGCTTTTTTATATGTGTTCTTTTATTGCTTTGTAAGTCTGGTGCTGGTTCACCTCTAGCATAGACAGTGCGCTGTCAAAGTTTTGATTAGTCTCTGCCAGAAGCCTTGCGTTGTCGATAGCACGAGTCTTAGTCTGCCGAGCGTACTTGCTGTTCAATAGTTCGTAAGCAGCGATAGTCGGCTCTTCGTTGTCGATGGCCTCCAGCATACCTTTAAATGACATCAGACCACCGATGCCAATGTTGAATCCTAGATCAATCAAAACCGTCTGCTGATCCTTGCTGCACTGAGGCCACATGGCAAGCTGGACATTAAGTTCCTCGGCTACCTTCTCCAAGTCTGCCCTCATCAACTTCTCTGCCCAATCCTCGGCATCCTTCTTTGACTTCCAGTTGACTCGGTTAAACAGCGCACGAATCTCATTGATTGTCAGCGGGTTATCCTCGATGTTACGACCGTATCCAATAGTCACCTTGCCAACAGTGTCAAAGTAAGGCTTGTCTCGGAACCCTTCGTGCTTTTTAACACGCTCAACCATCTTATCCGTTATAGCCATATTCCTGCTCCATCAACAGTTCAATGTAATGCTTGGCTTTTTTCAAGTCCTCTAGGCCGTTCTTGTACCGCCAGCGAGTGATGTATTTAACTACGTTGCCTGAGAAAAAATCCATGTCATTAGCGTGGATGTACTCGATAGGCTGGATGTCTCCTTGCCTGTAATGCTCACCACCAATCTGCTGTGACAAGGGCGGCTCAGGCGGGTCATCGTATAACCCCAAGTCTTCTGCGTTCTCTACCATCTCCTTCAAGCTGCGCTCTTGCGGAGTGTCCACCCCACGGGCTTTTAGGCGCTTATCCGCCAAGGCGTCCCAATCTGCTGGCGTAGCGTCATCAATACAGACGCGGTATCGGTAGTCCCTCGGTACAGTATCGTAATCATCAAAGTCATCAATCAACTGATTCTCCCACTTGTTTTGTGTCTGTCTTTTTAACTCGTCAACTATACTGAAACTATACATAAACTTATCATCCGTGTGCAGTTGAGACATTGTTTAGACTCCTGTGCTTCCGAACCCGCGAACGCCTCTGTGTGTCCTGCCTAGTTCGCTGACTACCTGCAACTGAGTTGCCTGATAACGCTGCACGACTAACTGAGCAATCCGCATCCCAATGTCAACCTCAAACGGCTTATCACTGTGGTTTGCTAGAACAGCAGCAATGCCGCCCCGATAGTCAGAGTCCACGACGCCAGCTAGGACATCAATGCCGTGCTTGACAGACAGCCCACTACGGGGCCAGATAAACCCTACATGGTCAGCAGGGATGGCAACAGCAATGCCTGTCTCAACAGCGAGCCACTTTCCCGGTCGGACGGTTACATGCTCGGCAGAGTACAGGTCCCACCCAGCAGCGCCGGGTGTAGCTTTAGTTGGCACTGTAGCCTCTGGCAATAAGAGTTTTACATCTAGCATCTTACCCTAACACTCCAATTCCTAGCGAGTATGTTTTAGTACCTAGCGAAATACTTACCTCTAAGCCAACAGTTCCGCCATGTATTAAAATGCCGTAGTTCTCTGGTAGGCTGGGATGGGACGATGCCTCTGCCATAAGCAGACAACGACCGTTGCTAAATTGAAGCAGCGTGAATCCTACGTTCCACATGAAGCTGTTCTTGTTTGATACGTCTTTCCAAGTCTGTAACCAATTCATCTCTGTTCTCCTAAATTGGGGATGTAGGCGTGGCCAGCCTCACGACAAAGATTGTTAATCGCCGTTACCAATTCAGCGCCAGCGCGAGCATCCAATAAAACCTTGTACTTCCCACCTTTAATGCCCAATGCAATCGTGTCGGGCCTTTTGTCATCAAGGCTGACAGTCATATAAGGCTGTGCTTTGTTCCTTGGGTTAATTTGATATTCACTCACCCCTGCTCTCCTTACGTTATCCGCTAAATCGCATAAATAACTAGTATGCGGTGAAGCGCATAGTATCAAAGTCCCATCAACCCTGCAAGTCCGTGGTTAGCAATGGCGTTAGTTATGATAGCTAGACAAGTAAAGAAGTGGAGGATGATCCACGCTGTGCGGATCAGAGCCACCACATCTGCCTTGCGGCTATCAGAGTATTCCTTGCTGCCTATGGCCTTGCACCAATACTCCCAAGCTGTTCTCATCTTACGTCACTTCACACCCATCAGCGCCACAGGCAATCTCGCCTGTTAGGTCAGTATTGTCCTCTGTCTCCTTAACCTGTGTCAAGTCAATCTCGTCAAGGGCAGACTCCATGATCTCATACTGCTCCTTGGTGATGTCCTCAAACGGTGCCTGCTTGTAGGTGCCGCCCATGTAAGGAAGAACAGAGATACCGTTAAAGTGATTGCGGTTCTTCCACATCCACTCACCAACCTGATCCCACTCGTCATCCTTCACTGAGACAGTCACAGATACGTTGTGAGCGTTTTGGCCGTCACGGTGTCCTGCTCGCACCCACCCTGCGTTAAATCGGCTAACACGCTTGAGCAATTCCATCGGGCTTTCATGCCGAAGGATAGCGCCCTCCGGGGCTGCCTGCGGAATCTCAATCACAGCCTGATCGTTGGGACGGAAGTATTCATCCTCTACCAGAGCAGGGTGATTCTCTGCTAGGTATCCGTAGATAGCCTCATCCTTGCCAACCCGCATACGGCGAATGTAGTAATCATTGTGCCAAGCGTGGATGCCAGAGCTAGACCCTAGCACAAGACTACTGGTGCCTGAGGGCTTAATCGTCGTGGTACGCGCTGCCTCATTGATCCCCAGCTTCTTAGCCACCCGAGCGTTCTCATCTAGGACAGCCTGAGTCGCTTCCTCTAGGTCAAGGTCAAGCACAGCACCAGAGGCAATGCCTGTCATGCCCACACCGATCAAAGCGTCTTTCTCTGTAGTCTCCTGCCACACATCGCGCAGGTAGTGGAAGTCCGTGTAGCCAGCCTGTATTGTGCCGATAAATGCAGCAGCCTTAGCCCGTTCGTTCAAGTCTTGCTGGTCTGCTACGTTGCTTACGTTAAGCTCACATAAGTTCAGTTGTGTTCAACGATGGTCGCTAATCATCGTCGGGGATATTAGACAAGACCCATTTGGCAAAATTGCGAAGGTCTGCGTTACTTGCAGCCCCTTTCATCGCGTTAGCCCTTTGGGATATGACCTGTATGTTGTCAGGCGTATACCCACCATCATTGCTAATGCGATCAAGAGAAGGAGAATTATGATAGGCACCGGGCCGACCAGAGTTAATGTTTATCTCATACTTAAGAATCGGGCATCTGTCTGGGATAACAATGTCATCCACTGTTATCGTAAACTCTCTGCCGTTATTCTTGGCTCTCTGTTTGGCTCGGTTGTACATCCTAGTCTCTGGCCTGTAAGACTTTACTCGGCTGCTGTTACATTGCTTGCAAAGCGTCATGCCGCTTGTCTTTTGAAAAACCTTGCCACACTCCGTGCATTCTCGGTGTGTGTCAGAGACTAACCATCCTTCTCTGTTCTTCTCCATTTTGCCTCCAGCAATTCTGTAAATTTCAGGTACATACCTATTGTTACATCTTGCTGGTGTCTTGTCAACCCACCTACATGTTTCCATGTAGCTCAGACTATATCATCACCCTGTTCGGGTGCTGGGCGCTTCGGGCCGCTTGGCCCTACTCCTTTCGGATAGTCGTTGAACCTTCCTCTTTCGAGGCTTGGCTGCTGATTGCCCTCGTCTTTACGTTAGGGGTTCCCAGCAATTCACCCAGTTTTACTTCTGCTAACTATTAACAGAATTGATAGGGGCGCAGACCAATTTCGGCACAGGGATTCGTGCCCCAGTCCTTATCATTACTAAACAACACACCCGGTTCGCCTGACTCAGAAGCTACAATCTTGTCCCACAGTTCGTCAAAGTCTCGACGGCTAACTTTGTGGCGCAAAATAACAGCAGAGTTGTTGGCTCGTCCACGGTGTGGGCTATGCTCCCACCAGCTACCGTGCTTGGCAGTCAGCATCTCTTCATCGTCCATAGAGAACAGACTGATAAGAGCAGCGCGGCGTATACCGCCAGCAAGTACAGCGTCAGCGATGTAGCACATGATGTCATGCACCTGAATAGGCTGTAGCTGTACACCTCGCCCTGATTCCTCCAGCGCCAGTTCAAACACCTTTTCGATGTTGTGCAGACAGTCCTTGAGTGGCTGTGGGCCGGGAGCCTTTCCGCCTGACGTTACTAGCATCGCACCCTTGGGGCGAATGTCAGAGAAGTCAAACACGGGGCGCGGCTTGCCGTAGAAGTACGCTTCACACAAAATCTTTACTGCATCTGCCCATCCCTCGATACTGTCACCGACTAGAAACCGTTTGCGCTTCTTCAGCGGCCCGACAACGGCAGGCAACTCCGAAACGTGGTGGCGCTGTACCGAATACCCCACACCTGTGCCGCCTAGCAGCAGGAACATCGCCTCTGCAAAGCTATCCGGGTGGTCCACTGGCATGTAGGCGCAGTTAAAGATACGGTTCGGGCTGTTCTGGATAGGCTTGCCACCAAACTGCAAACTCCGCATCGAAGGCAGCACCTTCTTAGGGAATACAAACTCCTTGTATACCTGCTGAATCTCTTTCTTTAGCTTGGGGTACTTGTTGATGTGCATAGCCATGTTACGCTCAACAAGCTCTTCCCAAGTCTCTCGGCGTCCGATCTCAGGCACGAACTTCGCGTACTTTGTAAAAGTCACGATGTCGCTGAGAATCTGTGCCGACTTTGTTGTAATTGCGCTTTCAGTCATTCACATAACCTCCGTAATAGTGAATTAGTGTCTTAAATGCTTCTTTCAAAGTGTGTTCGTTCTCTTTAGAATCCAGCCCTTCCGTTTCGCATACGGCCTTGTAGTCTTCTTGAAGACAGTCAAGAGTAACTTCTTGCCTGATGTCAAATGACAACGGGATATGTATATTGCCGTGTTCATCAGTCTCTACTGTTGCTTTCATGTTAGTTCCTTTCACTTTATGAAAGTTTCTCGAATCCGATGTCAGTCGAGAACCAAATATCTTGTACGTTAGCCTCTTCTAGCGCCAGCTTGCAGATTGGGCACGGCCTCGAATTGCGAAGTTCTCCTCGCTTGTTGATCCGTGCCACCACCACTGTCTCGATGTCTTCCCTCGCTCGAATCAGTGCCGCTATCTCGGCGTGAAGACTTACCTTTTGCTCTTTCCCCGTTCGTTTAGCGTACTCAGCTTGCATCGGGTGAGTCTTGCGAGAGTTGGTAGCGTGACTAACAATCTGTCCTCGCTTGTCCAGACAGATGGCTGCGTGTCTAAACTTTGCCTCGCTGTGCTTAGCATAGTCGATGACCTTATCAATGTAGTCCTCTCTCAAATCATCCATTGTGTCCCCTACTGTTTGCTGGCGGACAGGTATTCTTCAATCAGAGCACAGATGTTCTCAAACAGCATCTGTGTGTCGCTTAGTTCACCGTTTGGGCCCTCGAAAGGACTGTCAAAGGCGGCTGTGTGATAAGCGGCAAGCCCTGACTCTGGGTGCTCCAGAATAGTTACCTGTCCAACTGGGTTATGCTCCTCTAGGAACTGCCTCACCTCCTCTTGCTCTTCGTCAAACTCTTCACTGAACTCAATCTCAAACTTTTCATTAGACATCGTAAATCTGCCTCACTAAATCAATGCTACAGGTGCTACGGCTTAACTCGCCGCAGTTCGGATCAAACACAATACACTTCAAGTCTCTGCCTGACAAGTAACCATGCTCTACAGCGTAGGCATCGTTAGCGCCGCCTGATCGTAACTGCTCTACTGTGCAGCCGTTGTACTCTACTCGGTTGTCGTGATGATGGTGGCCCCGGAAGAATACGCGGTGCTTAGTCTGACCCCAATCCTCTGGGCGCTCTGTCGCCATAATGCCCGGCAAGTCACGATCCTTGGTCTGGTGGCCGTGTACGGCTCCAATCAGCACCTTACCGAACTTGATGTACTGCCGACTGCTCGGGCTATCCATAATCTCTACCCGAGGCTCATCCCTGTACAGCATACTAAACGCGGATCGAAGGGCGTGGCCCAGAATCTCATCGTGGTTACCTGCCACGTTCACTAGCGTCACCGTCTCATGCCGCTCAAGCGCTTTTTCTACACAGTACCGTAGGGCTGTCATGCCAGCGTCGATCACTCGGGGCATCCGAGTGTCCATGTCCAACACATTCTTGCTTCGGTTAGTTACGCCCTCAAGGTTGTCAGCGTGGAAGAAATCTCCTAGCTGTAGAAGCACACAACGGTTGCTTGGTGGGGCCATGTCCACCAGATAGTCAATCGACGCTGTGAGAGCCTTGACGGCCTTCTCAGTGTCATAATCTTCACCGACTTCTTGCCCCCAAGCGTACATACCAATGTGCATGTCTGTGATTGGGATAACGCTCATGAGATTATCTGCAACACCCGAGTATTTCTTAGGAGTTGCTGGTTGAATGTCTTTTACAAGAGATTGAATAGCCTCTCGCGCTACGTCTAACTGCCACTGTTTGTCGAGGCTTGTCTTGACCCACTCCAGTTTAGGCTCGCCAGTTGTGGCGTCGAGTAGAGTTGACTTGCCACGGACAATATGGCCTTCGGGCACTTCAAAGCCAGCACTCTCGCTGACGCCATCAGGTTCTTCATTTCGGATTCTCGCAAGCCTACGCTCCAAAGTCCTACGGTTAATGCCAAGGTGGATAGCCGCAGCCGCCTGACTGCCCATCTCTTCCACCGCTGCTACAATCTGACTGTCTGTATATTTCATCTTTTACTCTACCCAGTCGCTAGGTACTTGTTCTCCAACGTGATACTTAAATCCGTTTCTCTCACACCAATCAGAATATCGCGTTGCCTTCTTCTTTGTCAACCAGTTATCAGCTTGAAAGAGCATCCTGATGTCAAGGTCTGGGTTGCACCGACGAACTGCAAGCATCTTAGTCCGCATCTCACCAGTGAACTTGCCCTTGATCTCTATGACGATGCCGTTGCCTAGAACAACATCGGGCGTGTAGTTGCGCTCTTTCAAAGTGACTTTGTGGCCGCAGTTGGCGCACCGCGCTGTCTTAATCTCCGTTGTGTAGCTAAGTTGGTAAGGTTCGTAGTCAAAAGGGATGCGACGGTTGCGTAAGTTGTTGCAAACACGTTTTTCCAGTTGACTTCTGTATGCTGGCTCACTCTTCGGTCTTGCCATACGCCCTGTCCCAGTCATAAATACTCCAAGCGGGGAAAAGCATCGGGTTTTTCTCTAGCTTGCGCTCAAGACCCTGAATGTGCCGCTTTAACCTCAGGTTTTCTTCTTGCAGGTGCTCAATCTTCATTTCCATCGTAGTCATTGTCGAGGGAAACAGCCAGCGAGCTAATGAGTGTCTGACGTTCATAAAGTTCTACCTCAATCGTTTCCATCAGGTCTTGCAGGATTTTAGTGTCAATCTCATCATCCTGCTCATACTCAATGTTGATCTCTTCAATCTGATCCAGAATAGGATTCGGCATCTCTGTTCTCCTTCCCGATAAGTAGTAGTTCCATGTTTTGATAGAACCTTGTTTTAATCTCTTCCTCTTCCATCTTGCCATCGTAGTGCTTCATGTAAGCGTCAAGACAAGAGTCGTGGTAGTGAAGGGAAGTCTGGCACCCGATCAAGTGCTTCTCGGCTTTCTTTGGGCCTACACCGTGCAAGCCGGGGATGTTGTCTGCTGTGTCTCCAGTCAGCACACTAACCCAGTAAACGTGACGGGCCTGCTCAGGATTAATCCAGTAAAGACTTCCATCCTTGTTGTGTGTCGGCCAGCGATAGTGCCATCCGGGTATAGTGTCGAGGTCTTTGTCAATCGTGCAGATAACGAAGTCCTCTTCCATCCCCTCAGCGATAAAGTCTAACGCAATCTGCCCGATCTCATCGTCCGCCTCAAAGCCTGTCTCTGCGAAGTAAGCACCGAAGTCCTCCACCAGCATGTCCCTGACGTATTCGTACAGGAGAGGCTTGTCTATGGACTTCCTGTGGGCCTTGTACTCTGGGTCGATCTCCTTTCGGAAGTTCTCTTTGCCAGAAAGGATGATGTCGTGCTTGGTCGCTTCAGTTTCTTCAAGAATAGTGAAGACAAAGTTGTTTAGCGTCTCGCTGATCTCATCCATCAAGTCGCTGGTGTACTCAACATAAGCCTCTGTCATGTACTCGCCCTTGCCCATGCCGAGGTCTGAGGCATGTTCCTTTGCCTCCTTTATGCTCTCAAAGATTCCAACAACGTGTCCGTTATTCTGAATATCTATAAGAGCGTAGTATTGCAAGGCAAAAGCGACCGAGTAAACAACCGGGTCGCCATCAATCAAAGCCAGTCTATCGGTAGACATTTTCTACATCCTCAATTTCCCGCAGGAACTCCTGTTTTTGGCGTTTGCGGGACGGGCCTTTAGCCGCATCCCGCTTCGCCCACTTATCCTCTTCTCTAAGCCAATCAGGCTGTTTTCGCTTAGTCTTACTCATGGCTTCAAATTACCTCAGAAAGGTACTGAATCTCCGAACTCGTCATCATCATCAGATTGCTGCTGAGCCTGCTGATTCTTGACTTCATTTTCCTGAGACTTGCGCGTCTCATCTTCAGTCAAGCCATACTTGGCGTAAGGCATCAGGTAGTCATTGGCAAGGCGAACGACATCCGAAGCCGCTTGATCCAAGTCGCTCTTGCTGGTCATCGCCCCAGCGACAATCTGTGCAGCGTAGCCCATCGCAGACTGACGCATGATTGCGTCCTGACGGTTATCACCAGAAGCTACTGCTGCATTGCCACTAGCGCCAGCACTGCTCCGAGCACCACCAGCATTACTACTAGCACTCCCATTTGAGCCTCCTCCAGTCTGCTTAACGGTAACATCTGCCGCCTTGATGTTGTAGTAAGTCTTTCCGTTACGCTCAACAGCGTTCACCACTGCCTCAATAACGTCGCCCTCGGCAAGCTGGTGCCAATTCTGGCCCACCTTGACGTTCGCTGCGGGCTTTTTCTTCTTGCCCATGCCATACCAGTTGCCGTCTACGTTCAGGTTGACGGCGTACTGGTTGCCGTACTGATCTTGCTCGCCAAAGTCCTTGACGAAAATCTTGTCAATCTTGCCTTCAATAATCTGCTTGCTCATTACGCTGTCTCCAATCAATGAGTCTGCGACCAATCGTCGCCTTGTTGCACTTCACCCGCCAAAGGGCATCGAAGTTTCAGGAACTGAGTCGTCTTGTCAAACGCCCAGTGTACAATACTATTATACCGCGATATATCGTCTGTTGCAACCTCCGCTTGTACCTCATCGTGTATATTTCCAACAAAAGTTACGTCTAGCCCTTTTGCCTTAACTGCCGAGTCAATATAGCAAAGCACTACCTTCATGGCAATACCCCCGCCGCTCTGGAAGAGGTAGTTCAGTGCCTTATGCTTCATCAGTTTACCGTCGCTGTCACGGCGCATCCAAATCTTGCGTCCATCTAGTCCAATCAGGTATCCACGCCCTGCTGCTTTCTCTACATTGGGCTTTAGAGTAGAGATGCCCGGAAATACCGACTCCACGGCCTCAATGATGGACTTTCCTCGGGCTTCAGATAGATTAAGGATTGTCGCAACCTTGCGAGCACTAGCGCCGTACACAGTAGAGTAGACACAAGACTTTGCCTCATCTCGTGTCTCCACACCGAATGGCCGACAAGCGTCCAGAACTCGCGTGTGTGGATCGGTTCCTTTGGATTTATCACCATTGATAAGCGCATCGGTAAACGCCTCGCTGTTAATGTAATGCGCTGCAATACGCAACTCTAGCCCTTCCGCGTCAAATCCCACTAGCTTGTAGCCATCACCCCTGTGAGTAAACAGGCTCCGCATCTCCTCGCCAAAGAACACATCAGGACTGGCCTTGGGTACGTTAGCGACGATCTTGTGCGTCATCCGACCTGTGTTCGTTCCGTTTGGGTTGGCGCAGGCAGGTACACGCCCGTCTTCTCGGCAGTTCTCAATCCAACCTTTGATCTGGTTGCTGCGGTGGGTCAGTTTGGTGTAGTGCGCCAGAGTGTGTCCAATGTCAGACTGCTTCATGCGCTCTAGGTTAGGGCAAGGCTCACCGTCTGGCTTAATCTTAGGAATGCCTGTGCTGCTGTACTGAGTCGGCACCCATCCTAGTTGTACTAGGCGTTGTGCTACCTTCTGGTGTTGGCTCAGTTCAATAGGGTGCCACTCAATGCGTGTAAAGGGGCCGCCTACGTCGCCGTACTCCGCTGCGATCTTAGTTAGCGAGCCATCCTTCTTAAACGGTGCCTTGATCTCACTTTTGCGCTCATAGTAGCAGCCCATAGTTGCCTTGATCTGCTGATATATCTCAGCAGCCTCGGCGTCTAGCTGCTCGACGTAAGCCTTAGCTTGTTCGATACGGAAAGGCCAGCCAGCACGTTCCTGACGCGCAATGATCTCCGCGACCTTATGCTCGATCCTAGCTGGCGTTTTCCAATCGACTTTCACCTTAGACCTCGCTTTTAGCTCGAGCTTTAATTACAAGCCTGTTTCCGTTGTGGTATGGCAGAAAGTAGCCCGTCTCTTGATCCTTAAGAAAATCAACCAAGTCATCGGTTAGCATTTTGCGGTATCGTGTTGGTGATACTGTTTTCATGTCTTTCCTTTCCACAAGTCGATTTGTGTTTACTTTCATGGTCTTTTGCTCAGTTTAACTTAGCGTTTTAAGGGTTAGGTAAACTGCCCCTGCTCTCCTTTGCGTCGCTTGATCTCTGCGTCTAACTCTTTTACTTCAGACTTAAGGTTATCAATTTCTTTTTTTTCTTCAGCATCGACAGCATATCTTCCTACTGCTGTGACAAGATCATTGTACGCCTCGGAGTACCACTGTTCTAGCTGCTCCATCGTATACTCTCGCATCTCTAATCTCCTTCTCAGTTTTCCATTTCTTTGAGCAGATGCTTGTAAACCTGCTGAGTAACCTCAACATCTTGTACACAATAGTCTAGCATCTCTTCGTTATACTCGTCAAAAGCCTGTTCCTGCTTACCGTAGTCGCCTTTGTAGATGCCAACACGATAGCCCCAAGCCTGTAGGCTGTGCGGCCCTATCTTCTGTGGCAGTCCTTCTGGTCGCTCCCGGTCAGGGTTAAGCAGCCGAGACAAAACCAAAGTGTCAATAACCATATGGGGAGTCGGCCATATAATGCTTAGGTC
>Ga0209937_1000223_pt1 | contig 19628 bp, 17 predicted proteins | sample SalPon1_B_H2O_MG_FD_185699 | JGI IMG/M metagenome (GOLD analysis project Ga0209937, IMG submission 185699) | Salt pond water microbial communities from South San Francisco under conditions of wetland restoration - Salt Pond MetaG R1_B_H2O_MG... | ecosystem: Environmental > Aquatic > Non-marine... | reverse complement strand
CAATGAAAAATAGCATTGCACAAAGAATTGCAGACTTTTTGAAGGAACATCCACCATTCGATGGATTGACCAGAGAAGAATGCTATGAATTGGCCACTCAGATAGAAGTGGTCTATTTAGCCAAACAAAAATGCCTTTTTCTACAAGATGACCAGACGCATCAAAGTTTTTATGTGGTTCATCAAGGTTTGATGGACCTTCATGTCAAAAAGGATGATAACGATCAATTGATCGATGTTTGTGATGATGGTGATGTGATAGGCTTAAGACCATTTTTCGCTGGTCAGAACTATGCAATGTCTGCAACGGCAAAGACAGATACGCTGCTTTATGCTATTCCATTTGAAGCATTCAATAATTATTTGAAGCATTCTAATATCGCCAATTTCCTAATGAAAAGCTTTGCTTCAAATCAACGCCAACCTAATGCGCAAGACAGAAAAGGTGTCCTACTTTCTCATAACCTGATCGCTGATCAGAACGATACATCACAAGAACGGTCACAAATGGACTTTTTTCAGAAGATCGACCATACACCAGATCCATTTTGTGTCATAGATAGTGCCATGATCAAGGAAGTCGCTGAGTATATGACGGACTTGAACATCAGCTCTGTCATAATTGTCGATAATGAGCTTCCAATAGGAATAGTAACTGACAAAGACCTAAGGAAACATGTCGTTACAGGGAAGATAAAGGTTCATCAACCGATTAAGGATATCATGAGCTCGCCCGTTCTTTGTATCAAAAGGTCCACAAGCGTGGCACAAGCGCAATTAATGATGTTGCAGTATCACATCGGCCATTTATGCATAACAGCGGACGGCACGAACAAAAGTAGGGTCATCGGGATACTCTCAGAACACGATATCGTTACCGCGCAAGCCAATAATCCCGCAGCACTCCAAAAAGCGATAAAGAGAGCTGGGAATATCGAAGAATTATCACAAGTAAGGTCACATTTGGGACAAATGCTCGAATCCTACTTATCTCAGGACTTGCCCATAACGCATTGCCTGTCATTGACTAATGCCTTACACGATTCAATCTATAAGGTCTGCGCCGATCTTTGTTTACGTGGAATGTCCTCACCACCACCTTGTAATTTCGCCTGGTTGAACTTAGGAAGTCAGGCCAGGAACGAACAATTGCTTTTAACCGATCAGGACCATGCCTTAGTTTACGAGGATGTAGCCGATTATGAACACAAGAAAGTGAAAACCTACTTCCTTGAACTGGGGAAAAGATTGAGCGATGCGTTGGCCAGAATAGGTTTTGAACATTGTCCTGCCAATATGATGGCAAGCAATCCAGCCTATTGTCTCTCTCTGAACGAATGGAAGGAGAAGTTCAGGCAATGGATCAAGTCACCGACGGAAAAAAGTGTGATGCTGTGCTCCATATTCTTTGACTTTCAGTTGATATATGGCGATAAGAAATTACATGAGGAGTTAAGCCGGTCCGTTTTTGACCTATTGAACGGTGATCAGACCTTTTTTGCTTATCTAGCCAGTGATGCTTTAAAGAATCCACCGCCTTTAAGCTTTTTCAAACAATTCGTGGTCGAGGATGACGGCGAGCATAAAGACGAGTTTGACCTAAAGGCCAGGGCGATCATGCCTTTAGTGGATGCAGCTCGCGTATTGGCCTTATCAAACAATATAGCAGGAGCTAACCAAACTGTAGCAAGATTTAAGCAACTCATGATCAAAGAACCTCAGAACGCAGAACTCTACAAGTCTTGTGTTAAAAGTTTCTACGACCTTCTGCGCTTTAGAAGCAAATCTGGGTTTGCTCAAAATGATACTGGGAGATTTGTTGAATTGGACACTCTTTCAAAGCGAGATAAAAGCGAGCTTAAATATGCTTTTAAACCCATAAAGAGTTTGCAAACCAATTTAAAGACGCGTTTTAGATTAACCTATTTTCAATGATCATGGCCTGGTTTAATTTTAAAACATCAACTAAAGACAAACCCCGGTTCTGGCAGGAATATCTTTTATCGTTCAAATCCTCGGCGTCTCCTTATTTCGTGGCCTTTGATTGTGAGACCACAGGACTAGACATCAGAAAAGACAGGTTGCTTTCCATTGGTGCGGTCCGCTTCACGGCGGGAAGAATACAGGTCCATCAAAGTATAGAATTGATGGTGCATCAAACTAAAGTAAACCATGATACCATAGCAATACATGGGATATTGCCTTCTACAACGCAGGAGGCTGAACTTTCAGAACAAGATGCTGTTAAGCAACTCTTAGAATTCATCGGCAATAGTCCCTTAGTTGGTCATCACATCCGTTTTGACGTGGCGATCATTGATCAGGCCTTGAAGAGAATGGGACTCGGAAAGCTCAAGAACAAGACATATGATACAAACCTGCTATTTAAGCAACAACAGCATTATCCGGTAGAACAGAACATCAGCCTGGATGACCTGTGTGCTCATTTTCAATTGAAAGCTGAGAACAGACATACGGCCTTGGGTGATGCCTACTTAACAGCTCTTATCCATCAGCGGTTAACCCATGATACATAAGTGGTAGCTCTTTATCAAATATGTTATTTGACCAGTTCATCAACTAAAAAAGTGAACAGTTAAAATGTTTGCCAATGCATATAGATAGTCTTTGCAATCTTTCATTTCTTGTTAAAATTGCTTAATTCCGCTTTCTACAACTTGATTATCTTTGTCTGAATTTTTGTGATGGAATATCAACTTTTAGAAGAAGATAGATCAACTAAAGCACGAGCAGGAAAGCTCATTACCGATCATGGTGAAGTGGAAACCCCTATTTTCATGCCGGTTGGCACCATTGGTACGGTCAAAGGAATTCATCAGCGAGAACTAAATGAGGATCTACAAGCACCTATCATTTTAGGGAATACCTATCATCTTTACCTGCGTCCCGGCACGGATGTTCTTGAAAATGCTGGAGGCCTTCATGATTTCATGAACTGGCAGAACGCTATCTTGACCGATAGTGGCGGTTATCAGGTCTATTCTTTATCAGATACTCGAAAGATCACAGAAGATGGCGTAGAATTTCGATCCCATATAGATGGCTCTAAACATTTCTTTTCCCCGGAAAGTGCTATTGATGTTCAGCGAAGCATAGGAGCGGACATTATCATGGCATTTGATGAATGTACACCTTATCCATGTGAATATGACTATGCAAAGCGGTCTACCGATATGACGCACCGTTGGCTGGACAGATGCTTCGAGGCTATGAATGAATATCCGGTAAAATATGGCTATCAACAAGCTTTATTCCCCATTGTTCAGGGCAGTACTTATAAAGATCTGAGGAAAAGTTCAGCAGAATATGTAGCAGGAAAAGATGCCCTTGGAAATGCGATTGGCGGATTGTCCGTGGGAGAACCGGATAAAGAGATGTATGAGATGACCGACATCGTGACCGATATTCTGCCTTCATCAAAGCCCAGATACCTGATGGGCGTAGGAACTCCTATCAATCTTCTGGAAAATATCACTAGAGGTATAGATATGTTCGATTGTGTAATGCCAACACGTAATGCACGGAATGGTGGCCTGTTCACAGCAATCGGCAATCTTAACATTAAGAACAGTAAATGGAGGAACGATTTTTCCCTACTGGACGAGAACGGATATTCCTGGGTTGATACCTACTATTCAAAAGCTTACTTAAAACATTTATTCAGCGTGAACGAGCTTTTAGGAAAACAAATTGCCAGTATCCACAACATAGGTTTTTATCTTTGGTTAGTGAAAGAAGCCAGGGAAAAGATACTTTCTGGAGATTTCGTGTCCTGGAAAACAAAAATGGTCGATCAGATGAAGAACAAGCGATAGATGAAGATATTCGATTGGTACATACTCAAACGCTACATCACGACTTTCTTGATGTTGATACTGCTTTTCATCCCTATCGGTGTTATCATAGACCTTTCTGAAAAGATCGATAATATGGTGGAAAGTGAAGCCCCGGTTGATGAGGTCATAGAGTACTACTTCTATTTCACAATATACTTTGCTAATTTGCTCTTTCCTATATTGCTATTCCTTTCCATCATCTGGTTCACTTCAAAGCTTGCTAATAATACGGAGATCGTAGCTTTCCTGAGCTCAGGGGTTTCCTTCTATCGTTTCTTGAGACCTTACCTGTTCGGAGCTGCCATCGTTTGTCTTATCGCCATTTCCTTCAGTATGTACATCGTTCCTAAGGCGAATGTAGGTTTCTTTGAGTTCAAGTATGCGTATCTTGAAAGTGACGAGGCAACGGAGAACACAAGAGATTCATACCGGCAGATAAATGAGAACGAGGTGATCTATGCGACGAACTTTAAATCTAGAGATAGTACAGCCAGGAACTTTACCTTAGAACATTTTAAGGGTAATGAACTAGTTTTCAAGATTAAAGCCGATAGGTTAGAAGTAGTGGGTGATTCCATTTACCGATTGTCAAATTATAAGAAACGCATCATATTGTCTGAGGAGGACAGTTTGATAAGTACAGTTACAAAAGATACATTGCTACCATTCGAATTCGGAGAGCTTACCCCTAAGATCTACGAAGCTGAGACCCTTAGCTATTTTGAGCTAGTTGATTTCATAGAAGACCAAAGAAGGCGCGGATCTCCCGAATTGAACAGGTATGTTATCGCTTTACATAAGAGATGGAGCACACCTATATCAGCATTTGTTCTTACTTTCATCGCCGTAGCTGTATCTTCCATAAAACGAAGAGGTGGAATAGGTCTGAGCCTGATGATAGGCATCGCCATAGCTTTCAGTTATATTTTTATAGATAAAGTACTTGCCTCAGTTGCAGTAGAGTCTAACTTCTCACCGATCATCGCAGTATGGACATCGAATATTATATTTGCTATAGTGGCGTTCATGCTGGTAAAGAAGGCTAAGCGTTGATAAACAAATGCTTTTCTTGGAAAGAAAATATATTCTAACAAGATGAGCTTTTTAGCAAGGCTATTTGGACATATTAAAATTCAATTCGAGAAGCCATTTCTAAGTGCAATAGTGTATCTAACATAAATAGAGCTCAAATTGTAACTTTTATAGAGAACATAGCTTATATAAGCTAAATAAAAACATCAACTGATGAATTTCTTTATTAACTTTGCGCGTTCAAGAAAAAAATGGCTTTATGGAATATTTAGAATTCGAGCTACCTATCAAAGAACTAGAAGAACAATATGAAAAAGCCTGTCAATTAGGGAATGAGAACGGTGTTGATGTCTCTAAGACCTGTCAAGAACTAAGTAATAAGCTCGAGAATACTAAAAAGGAAGTTTTCAAAAACCTGACGCCATGGCAACGTGTCCAGTTGTCCAGGCATCCTAATCGACCCTATACTTTAGACCATATAAAAGGAATTTGCGGAGACACTTTCCTTGAACTTCATGGAGACCGGAATTTTGGCGATGACAAGGCCATGATAGGAGGACTTGGAAAGATAAATGACCAAAGCTTTATGATCATAGGTCAACAAAAAGGATATAATACGAAAACACGCCAGTACCGGAACTTTGGTATGGCCAACCCTGAAGGCTATCGTAAAGCCCTGAGACTGGCGAAAAGTGCAGAGAAGTTTGGTTTGCCTATCGTGACCTTCATTGATACGCCTGGAGCTTATCCGGGTATGCAGGCCGAAGAACGTGGACAAGCGCAAGCGATCGCAAACAATATTTTCCAGTTCATGCAGATAGAAGTGCCTATCATTGTGGTCATCATAGGCGAAGGAGCTAGTGGTGGTGCCCTGGGAATAGGTGTAGGTGATAAAGTGCTCATGTTAGAGAACACGTGGTATTCCGTAATCTCTCCGGAATCCTGCTCATCCATTCTTTGGAGAAGTTGGGAACATAAAAAGGAAGCGGCTGATGCACTTAAACTAACGGCCAAGGACATGAAGCGATTCAAGATCGTCGATGAGGTCATCAAAGAACCTCTTGGCGGTGCTCATCGTGAAAAAGAAAAGACCTTTAAGGTCGTCAGCAAAAAGATCGTTGAAACTTACAACCAATTAAAAGAGCTTCAAGCGGAAGAACTTGTGCAAAAAAGAATAGATAAGTTCACGGCCATTGGAGAGTATAAAGAATGATACTATCAACGATCCTTACCAACTGATTATTGATAAGTTAACATAAATTTCAGTTCGTTTTTACAGTTATCAACATACTTATCAACATATATTGTTCATAGCTTAAGGCGATGTTTCCAGCTCAGTGCCCTTTGTTTTTTATAATTTAGCCCTATGCAAAATCAAACCAAGTCTCAAACTACAGAACAAAAAAAAGGGAGCGTCATCAATCTTGAAAAAGGTAAGATACCACCGCAAGCTATTGATGTAGAAGAAGTTGTGCTTGGAGCCATGCTCATAGACAAGAAAGGTGTAGATGAGGCCATTGATATCCTTCAGCCAGAGGTCTTCTATGATCAAAAGCACCAGTTCATCTATGAAGCTATCATTACGTTGTTCCAGGAAGGTAAGCCTATTGACTTATTAACAGTTACCAGCCAGTTAAAACAAGATAAGAAATTACAGGACGTGGGAGGTGAGATCTATCTTATCCAGCTGACCCAAAAAATATCGAGCTCCGCGCATATTGAATACCATTCCAGAATCATCATACAGAAATATATTCAGCGAAGTTTGATTCAGATATCTGGTGAGATCATCCATGATTCCTATGATGAAGGAAAAGATGTCTTTGACCTTTTAGATGAAGCGGAATCAAAATTATACGGTGTAACTCAGGGTTATATCAATAAAGCATCACAATCTGCGCAAAATCTCGTCACAGAAGCAAAAAAGAAGATAGAGGAAATTGCCAACCAGGATGGTTCGAGCGGTGTGCTATCTGGATTCACTGGTATAGATAAACTTACTTCCGGCTGGCAGCTCAGTGACCTGATCATTATTGCCGCAAGACCTTCCATGGGTAAGACCGCATTCATCCTCTCTATGGCCAGGAACATGGCGGTAGGCCAGAAAGTACCTGTTGGCTTCTTCTCATTAGAAATGTCATCCGTACAATTAATTACCCGTTTGATCTCTTCTGAAACAGAGATCGCATCAGAGAAACTAAGGAACGGTGATCTTTCTGATCAGGAATGGAAACATCTGAACGAAAGGGTCAAATCATTAGAAGGCGCGCCACTATACGTAGATGACACGCCCAGTTTGTCCATTTTCGACCTCAGGGCGAAGGCCAGGAGATTATCTTCTAAACATGATATAAAGATCATCTTCGTGGATTATCTTCAGTTGATGACCAGTGGTTCCAGTAATAAGAATGGTACACGTGAACAAGAGATCTCTACGATTTCCCGGAATCTTAAGGCTTTAGCAAAAGAACTGAACATTCCTGTGATCGCCCTTTCTCAGTTATCCAGGAACGTAGAGACCAGAGGTGGGAGCAAAAGACCCATATTAAGTGACCTTAGGGAATCTGGAGCGATAGAGCAAGATGCGGATATCGTTTCATTCATTTATAGACCAGAATACTACGGACTTCAGGAATGGGATAACGATAATGAAGGTGGCAGTACGGAGAACCAGGCAGAGATCATATTTGCCAAGCATAGGAATGGCGCTATTGGCGATGTGAGGCTTAGATTTGAAAAGTCATTTGGAAGGTTTGAGGACCTGGGTGAAACGATCACTTCAACGCCAACAGAGCTGTCTTCAAGTTTGAACGATGACGAGGATGACAATAGTGTTCCTTACTAATTGGGATTTTTTTGTCAAAGGCCACTATTTCCTTTGAATTCTTTTTAATTAGCTTTAACTTTATAAAAAATATTCTTATGAAATATATTGTAAGCCTTGCTTTCATCTGTTTCTTCAATTTTCAGCTTCAGGCTTCATTTGTTCTTATCCCGATGAACGCTGAAGACCAAAAGGAACATTTAAAAGCTTATGGGGTCACTTACTGGGTATTGGAGAGAAATCAGAAAGTAGAGTGGCTACTTAATTATAGAGGCGGTTCATTCCTTATTCCCGCATCAGAAAAACTCACCCGGGAATGCAAGATCAGGGGAGTTTCATATGAGGTCATTAGCGATGCAAAAGCAAGGTCGATCCTGGAAGGAATAGAAAGCCCATCTAAGAATCAATCCGCAGTCATACTTGAAAAAGCACCAAAGGTCGCTGTTTATAGTCCTAAGGGAAATCCACCATGGGATGATGCTGTGACCATGGCCTTAACCTACGCAGAGATTCCTTATGATGTGGTCTATGATAAAGAAGTGTTGAACGATAAACTACTATTATATGACTGGCTTCATCTTCATCATGAAGATTTTACAGGTCAATACGGCAAGTTCTATCGTGCATACAGAGCCGCACCCTGGTACATAAAAGAGAAAAAAGAGGCAGAAGAACTTGCGGCTTCATTAGGATATGATAAAGTGTCCAAGGAAAAATTAGCGGTTGCGAAAAAGATAAAGAACTATGTAGTAGGCGGTGGTTTCATGTTCGCCATGTGTAGTGCTACAGATTCTTTTGATATCGCATTAGCGGCACAAAATACGGATATTTGCGAACCTATGTTCGATGGTGATCCCAGCGAACCTGGTTATCAAAAAAAGCTGGAATTCGACAAGACAATGGCCTTTACTGATTTTAAATTACTAAGGGACCCGATGGTCTATGAATATTCTTCTATTGATATGACCCGTAAACGGAACGTTCCTAAGACCAAGGATTATTTTACGCTTCGCGATTATTCCGCGAAATGGGATCCAATTCCCACCATGTTGAACCAGAACCATACCGCTATCGTTAAAGGTTTCATGGGGCAGACGACGGCCTTTAATCCTGATAACATCAAGTCCAATGTGTTGATATTAGGAAAGAACCGGTTAAATGGAGAAGCCAGATACGTTCATGGTATCAAGGGAAAAGGTTTCTTTACATTCTACGCAGGGCATGATCCAGAAGATTATCAACATCGCGTAGGTGACCCAAAAACGGAACTCAAGTTACATCCCAGTTCGCCCGGCTATAGATTGATATTGAACAACATCCTGTTCCCCGCATCGGACAAGAAAAAGAAAAAGACCTAATCATCAAAGATGGTTTTTTTTCGTAGCTCGAAGTTCTTCCCAAGATAAACCTTTCTTACGGTTTCATCTTCAGCAAGTTCTTCAGGTTTTCCATGTTTGAGTATCTTTCCTTCGAACATGAGATAGGTCCTATCCGTTATGGCCAGCGTCTCCTGTACGTTGTGGTCCGTGATAAAAATTCCAATGTTCTTGTTCTTCAGTTGAGCTACGATCTTTTGGATATCTTCAACAGCAATAGGGTCTACACCGGCAAATGGCTCATCCAGGAGAATGAACTTCGGGTCTGTGGCCAATGCTCTTGCGATCTCTGTTCTCCTTCTCTCGCCACCGGAAAGCAGATCACCTCGATTGTTCCTGATGTGCGTTAAACCGAACTCCTCTAATAGACTTTCTGTTTTCTCCTTTTGTTCAACTTTAGAAAGTCTGGTCATCTGTAATACGCTTCTGATGTTATCCTGGACACTTAATTTTCTAAATACCGATGCTTCCTGTGCGAGGTATCCTATTCTATGTTTAGCGCGTTTGTACATGGCATACTTGGTGATTCTTGTGTCGTCCAGGAAAATGTTCCCGTTATTAGGTTTTATCAATCCTACGATCATATAGAAAGTAGTTGTTTTTCCAGCTCCATTCGGCCCTAAAAGTCCCACGATCTCGCCTTGATCAACTTCTATGCTTACATCTTTCACCACAGGGATGCCTTTGTATTCCTTGATAAGATTGTTTGCTTTTAATTTTGTCTTGTCATTCTCCATCCTTGCTAATTGAGCTCTTCAAAGTTAAGAAAAGTTGTATTGTAGCGATGAGTAGAATAGAATAGGAAACCAGTTCGATTCCCTCTTCAGCCAGGTCCTTGAATACTCGCTTGTAATTATCCTCCAATAGCGTTTTCCAGTTGTCCGATTTTCCCCATAGTCGTGAGAAAACATGTAATAAGGTGAGACCTATCAAGAAAAGGCCTGCGGAAATATCATTCTTTAATGCACCAATCTGTTGGATGGTACTATGCTTGTTCTTCACAAATAGAAACACAGCTAAACCTAGCATGCTAAAAGCAATGATCTGCCATAGACCGTCAAATATCATATCCAGGAAGAAGTCGAACTCCCTTACCAGATGCATGGCAAAGAACAGCGCAAGAATGTAGCATAGGTTCTTATATGTAGGGATCCTAAACGATTGAATTATCAATATCACAACTATGATGAACAAATAGAATTCCTGAGCGATCTCTATAGCGGAATCTTCCTTTACACTACGCTTTATAATGTCAGCGTAAATGATGAAATAATCGGTTAAAAGGACCAATGCATATAAAAAAAGTCTCAGGATAACACTTGTAAAGTCTTTCATGTTCTTCATTATTAGTTCTTACCATATTTTTCTTCTACTTGCTCCAGATAATCATAAGCTTTCCTTAAATGGGGAATGATGATCGTGCCACCTATTAAAGTACCTATGCTCATAGCTTCTACGATCTGTTCCTTCTTCCAGCCTGACTTGTGCGAGGACTCTATATGGTATTTAACACAATCATCACATTTTAGTACCAGCGAGGCTACTAATCCTAATAATTCTTTCGTCTCACTACCTAAAGCACCTTCAGAAAAGGAGTTCGTGTCCAGGTTAAGGATCCTTTTGATCACTTTATTATTATCGTTCAATAACTTATTGTTCATCTTAGAACGATATGCTTCAAATTCATCTACTTGGTCTATCATTTTCTTTTATTTGTTTTTTATATATCCTTTTAGCGATCACCAAACTGATCTCATATAAGACGACCACCGGAATAGCTACGATGATCTGGCTTGCGATATCCGGTGGAGTGATTATCGCTGAGATGATCAGGATCAATACAATAGCATATTTCCTGTTCTTTTTGAGAAAATCAGGCGTTACGATACCGAACTTCGTCAGATAATAGATAACGATGGGTAGTTCGAATATCAATCCGCTCGCCAGGGTGCAGGCTCTGACCAGTCCTATATAGCTCCCTATATCTATGTCGTTAAAAACTTCATTGCTTACCTGATATCCACCCAGAAAATTTATTGATAAAGGGCAGATCACATAATATCCGAAGACAACTCCAGCGAAGAACAATACAGAGCTGAAGAAGATGAATATTCGCGCTTGCTTTTTTTCACCAGCGTACATCCCGGGCGACACAAAGCTCCAGAATTGATAAAGTATATAAGGGAAAGCTATGATGAGCCCTGCCGTTATGGACGTCCAAAGGTGTGCACTGAACTGACCTGACATCTTCCTGCTCTGTATCCTGAACGGGAGTTCTTTAAAGCAAAAACTATCATCCACGCCTATGCTTTGAGATAAGTAGCATAGTACTTCATAAGTGAAGAAATCGGCTTGCTTTGGCCCGAACAGGACAACATCGAATATGAAACTCTTTGCCAGGAAAGCTACGAAGCCTGCTGCCAATACTGCTAGCGCTGCCCTTATCAAATGCCATCTTAACTCTTCCAAATGGTCTAGGAAGGACATTTCTTTTTTATCATCGGTTCTCTTACTGGCCATTACAGGATACCTTCTTTTATCAAGTCGTGAAGATGGACAACGCCGGAATATTCACCTCTTTCATCAGTTGCTAAAAGTTGAGTGATATTATTTTCTTCCATCATTTCCAATGCATCAACGGCTAAGGCACTTTGCTCAATGGTCTTTGGGTTCTTAGACATGATATCCTTTGCGGTTGAAGTGTTGATATCTACATCAGCTTCCAGCATCCTGCGTATATCACCATCGGTGATGACACCTACAATATTTGAACCGTCCACGACCGCGGCTGTTCCTAATCTTTTTTCAGATATTTCTATGATAACATCTTTTATGGTAGCATCGGGTGAAATCTGGGGTTTAGGATTTTGATCGATCATATCCCTTACCTGAAGATAAAGTGTTTTCCCGAGCGATCCTCCCGGATGAAACTTAGCAAAATCCTTGCTGGTAAACCCACGTAGATTGAGCAAACATACGGCCAGCGCATCGCCCATGACCAATTGTGCGGTTGTACTCGTAGTAGGAGCCAGGTTGTTAGGACAGGCTTCTTTATCTACATAAGTAGAAAGAACCAGGTCGCTATGTTGTGCTAAGAAAGATGAAGTATTGCCCGTGATGGCTATGATAGGATTATTAAAGTTCCTGATAAGCGGCACAAGCACTTTTATCTCAGGCGTGTTTCCACTTTTTGAGATACAGATGACGGAATCATCCTTTAAGATGGTACCCAGATCGCCGTGTATAGCATCAGCGGCATGCATGAAGATGGCCGGAGTGCCGGTAGAGTTGAGCGTTGCCACTATCTTATTAGCGATGATGGCACTTTTGCCTATACCTGTTATGATCAACCTTCCCTTGGACTGGAATATAAGGTCTACTGCTTTCTCAAAATCACCGGAAAGCAGGTCGGCCATTTTTTTTATAGCATATGATTGAGCGGTTATCACGTTCCTGGCAAGATCTGAAGTAGCAGCTTTCTCCATAAATTTTTATATACCACTTGTTAGATTAAAATCTTGTTGTATATTTAGATTTGCAAATGTAATATTTAAAAAATTCAGATTTCAATTGACGACAATCAATTTACAACAAGAACTCAAGCGATTCTTTGGTTTTGACGAATTCAAAGGGCTTCAAAAAGATGTAGTTGAAAGCATTCTCAACAAGAAAGACACATTTGTGATCATGCCTACCGGTGGTGGGAAGTCGCTTTGTTATCAGTTGCCGGCGCTCATAGAAGATGGTACGGCCATCATAGTTTCGCCGCTTATCGCTTTGATGAAGAACCAAGTGGATGCTATCAGAGGAATATCGGATAACGAAGGTGTTGCTCACGTTCTTAATTCATCGCTCAATAAAGGTCAGGTTAGAAGAGTTAAGGAAGATATTTCATCTGGTACCACCAAGCTCCTTTATGTAGCTCCTGAATCACTCACTAAAGATGACTATATAGACTTCCTTAAAGATGAAAAAATATCTTTTTTGGCCATAGATGAAGCACATTGTATCTCAGAATGGGGTCACGATTTTAGGCCGGAATACCGAAACTTAAAAAAGATAATCAACCGGATAAGCGATCATATTCCGATCATTGGATTAACGGCTACGGCCACACCCAAGGTCCAGGAAGATATCACGAAGAACCTGGGTATGGAAAATCCCAATGTCTTCAAAGCATCATTTAATAGACCAAACCTTTATTATGAAGTAAGAAAAAAGACGAACAACGTAGATGCTGACATCATCAAGTTCGTCAAGGATAGAGTAGGCAAGAGTGGTATCATCTATTGCCTGAGTCGCAAGCGAGTGGAACAGCTGTCCCAGATATTACAGGTGAACGGTCTAAAGGCGATCCCTTATCACGCCGGATTGGACGCTAAGACACGAAGCAATCATCAGGACATGTTCCTGAAAGAGGAAATTGATGTGGTAGTAGCGACCATTGCATTTGGTATGGGTATTGATAAACCTGATGTTCGTTATGTTATCCATAATGATATCCCTAAGAGCATAGAAAGTTATTATCAGGAAACCGGTCGCGCAGGTAGAGACGGAGGCGAAGGTCATTGTCTGGCCTTTTACAGCTATAAGGACATTGAGAAACTGGAAAAGTTCATGAGCGGTAAGCCTATCGCAGAACAAGAGGTAGGGATGGCCTTATTACAGGAAATGGTAGCTTTTGCAGAGACCTCTATCTCCAGACGAAGGTTCCTCTTGCATTATTTTGGTGAGGATTTTGATAATGAGACCGGAGATGGTGGTGATATGGATGATAATATGCGCTATCCTAAGAAGAAGAAAGAAGCGAGGGATGATGTTTTGATATTATTAAAGGTCATCCAAGAAACCGGTGAGATCTATAAGACGAAGGAGATCGTACAAACACTGATCGGTAAGTCCAATGCGCTCATCAAATCCCATAGAATAGATGAGTCATCCATATTTGGCTCAGGGAAACACCAGAAAAAAGAATATTGGATGGCCTTGAGCAGGCAGATATTAGTAGCTAACTTGATAAGGAAGGAAATAGAGACCTACGGCGTTCTTCACCTAACGGATAAAGGTCGCGATTTTCTTGAGCGTCCGCAATTCTTTTTGATGACGGAAGACCACGATTACCAGGGTAAGGCACCATCTGAGAATGGAATGTCCGGCGGATCTGGTGCTGATGCGAAACTTCTTTCCATGCTCAAAAAGCTCCGTAAAAAAGTAGCGCAGAGAAAAGACCTGCCACCTTATGTCATCTTTCAGGACCCTTCTTTGGAGGATATGGCGTTAAAATATCCGGTCACCCATGAAGAGCTTGTAAATATTCACGGAGTTGGTGAGGGAAAGGCCAAAAAGTTCGGAAAGGAGTTCGTCCAGCTTATCAAGGACCATGTTGAGGAAAATGAGATAATCAGACCTAACGATCTGGTGGTAAAAAGTACAGGAGCTAATAGTGGTAATAAATTATATATCATCCAGAACGTGGACCGGAAATTACCGCTTGAGGACATCGCGGATAGCAAAGGGATGTCCATGCAGGATTTCATCAAGGAAATGGAAGCGATCGTTTATAGTGGGACAAAGCTCAATATCAGCTACTATTTAGATGATGTCCTGGATGAAGACCAGCAAGAAGAGCTTTATGATTTCTTCTTAGAATCTGAAACCGGAGATATAGAGGAAGCCTTAGATGAATTTGATGGAGATTACGATGAAGAGGAATTACGACTTTACAGGATAAAGTTCACCAGTGAAGTTGCTAATTAGTCACTCTTAGGCAAGAAGACCTCGGCCATCATACATCGCGCACTTCCACCACCATATTTCTCAATCACGGAAAGGTCGCTGCTTATGATTCCAGTATGTTCTTCTAAGATTTCTCTTTGTTTATCTGAAAGCACGGATTTGGCCTGATCGCTCATCACCATATATAATTTACCTGACGTGTTCCTTACTTCCAGCATGTTACCGGCAAAATTGCTCATCTGTTCTTCAGAAATATCGATCACTTTTTTCCCATCATTCTTTAAGTTCTCCAGGACGGTCTTTCTTTCCTGTTTATCATCAATGGTTGATGTAGCAATGATGGCAACATCAGTTCCTATGCACATCATCACGTTCGTATGATAAATAGGCAATCTTTTACCTTTATGAGACTGGTTCGCTTGGAAAAGGATGGGAAAATATTCCAGGTCTTCGCAAAATTCCATGAGCAAGACTTCGCTTGCCCTATCGGATATGGCGCAATAGGCTTTTTTGTTGATGCGGTCCAAAACCAAACTGCCGGTTCCTTCCAGAAAAACGGAATCTTTCTCTGCATCGCTATAATCGATGAAGTTCTTTACCTTGTGATTGTGCTTTTCTATCTGCTCGATGACTTCTTCCCGTCTTTCCCTTCTTCTGTTCTCAGCGAACATCGGATAAAGCCCAACGGTACCATTCTCATGAAAGGAAACCCAATTGTTAGGGAACAAGGCATCCGGTGTATCTAATTTTTCATCATCTTCTACCACAATGACATTAATGTCGTTTTGCCTAAGCTTGACGACGAAACGATCAAACTCTTTCTGAGCCATTTCATTAGCCGATATTGCGTCATCATCCTTTTTTTGGAAATAATTGTTGACCGCGGTCTCTTCATTCATCCGGAATGATGCGGGCCTTATCATCAGTAATGTATCTGTACTTTGTTTCATGGTTCTAATTTCTTATAAGCGGTAATGTTGAGCATCGGAGTAAGCCTTCTTGCTTGGCGATCTCTCTGTAGTTCACTTTTTCAACTTTTATCTTCCTTTTCTCTAACCATTCGTTCAATCGCTCGAAATGTTTATCTGATATAACGACTTCCGGGGAAATGGAAAAAATATTACTCGACATATCGTACATTTCCTGTTTTGATATCTCAAAGACGTTAGATCTACCATAATGATCGATCAACCATTGGTACTCATTGTCATCCAGGAAGCCGTTCTTATGGATGATAGCGTAATCATCACCTACTGGCTGAAAACAACAATCCAAATGCAGAGCGTTTTCAAAAGGATCGTCATTGCTTTTCCTCAAGTTGAAGGATTTGATCTTTTTATTAGGGAATTTGTCCTTTATCGCATTGATCGCTTTTTGATTTGTTCTGGCCGTGATAAGGTCTGGATAATCATTGCCTCGATAGCTGCCTATGAATATATGATCATCGGCCAGCATGACATCACCACCTTCTATATGATGGTCTTCTGGCATTCTGACCACCTTTGAAGGATGGATATCTGCTAAGATAGGAGCTAAAGCCTGAACCTCTTTCTCCCTTTCCGGCAATATGTTGGCTATGATGAACTTATCTTCAATGACAAATCCTATGTCCCGCGTAAAGATCTGATTACAACCTGCTATGTTTTCAGGTTGGTAAACCTTAACTCCGTGTTCTTCAAGAATCCTTTTCACGGATTTGATCTCGCGGACCATGGCAGCTTCTTCCGGATAAGTCCCGTTCATGATGTGCTGTCTTGACTTAGGGTCATAAGCTTCAGAAAGTTGAGGTGGCGCTCCGTTGTTCAAGGCCGTGCCTAAGATCACTGCTTTTAAGGGGTTAGTTTCATTATGAAGGTTCAACCGCATAGCGTAAAATGATAATTGTAAGTGCAAAAATACGCTTATTCTTATGAAATTTACTTTTAAAAACACTCAAGTCTCGTCATTCATCTATATCATCAATGTTATCAGAGACGGAGAACTGATGAAGGATACACTTTTGCCTAGCGGAAAGTTCTATTCTGTTTATATTCGCCGAATATTCTACTGCTATGTTATTTTATGAAATTCATTGGGATCCTTCAATAGGTATAGATCTTGGTTTTATTACGCTACGTTATTATAGCATGATGTTCCTCATTGCTTTTGCTGGTGGTTATTATGTGATGAAAAATGTATTTAATGCAGAGAAGTTGAGCATGGAAATTTTGGATAAATTGCTTATTTATACCATAATCGGTACTTTATTAGGTGCACGTTTAGGACATGTCATCTTTTATCAGGCAGAGCTCTTTTTACAAGATCCTTTATCCGTGTTCTTACCTTTCCAATTCGTGCCGGAGTTCAAGTTCACGGGATTCAGAGGTTTGGCCAGTCATGGAGCTGCCATCGGTATATTCGTGGCTATGGTAATTTTCTCCAGGAAGGTGCTGGAACGGCATGTGATGTGGATACTGGACCGCATCGTACTTCCGGTTTCTTTTGGCGCGGTATTCGTAAGGATAGGGAACTTCCTGAACTCTGAGATCGTAGGAAAGCCAACCAATTCAGACTTCGGTGTTGTTTTTGTCCAGTTAGGGGAAGATTTCCCGAGACATCCGGCGCAGTTATATGAATCAGTAGGTTATCTTATACTATTTACCTTTTTGTTTATAGTATATTGGAAGACCAAGCGGTCGCAAACTCATGGATTTCTTTTTGGCTTGTTCTTTACCTTATTATGGACAATACGATTTTTAGTGGAATATGTAAAAGCTCCCCAAGTCGCAGAACGCGCAGAATGGTTGTTCAATACCGGACAACTGCTGAGCTTACCTTTAATAGCTTTGGGTATCGTATTATTATTGCTTGCGAACAAAGGTAAGTTCGAGCGCAAAAAACAATGATCCACATTAGGCTCATAAATTCTTATAGGAAAACCTGGCCCGCTAGTTATTTGATCGATATCGATCGAGATATACAATATATTGATGATTTATTCCATTATCAAATGAAAGTGTTAGCTTCTAACCTATGCGATCTCTCTTTATACTGATCATATTATTTTATAACATCCTTGTTGCTGGTCAGGAAAAAAGGGTCGTTCGCGTTATCGACACGTCGGAAGTCCAGCAGGAAATGGTTCTTCATATAGCGCCAGGGAAAGATGTAGAAAAGGCCTTACTGCACAAAATAAACAGGAAAGGCTTTATAAACCCTAGTTTAGGTGAGTCTAGGATGAAGGAAGATACACTTAGCTATAAGGCTAAGCTGGGTAAGCAATATTCTTACTTACGATTAGGAACAAGTAGCATCGATACTGATATGGAACTTGATGAGGCTGTTATTATCAAGATAGATGCATATGAAAAGTTTGTGAAAGACCTTTTGGATAAGCTTTCCGTAAAAGGTCAGGTGTTTAGCAAGGTACAGCTTGAGGCATTGGCCATAGCGAACGATTCTACCCTGTCCGGTGAACTTAAAATTGAAAGGAGCCTTGAGCGAAAGATAACAGCCATTAAGGTAAAAGGATATAATGATTTCCCGGAAAGTTTCTTCAAATATTATTTAGACCTGGAAGAATCCGATATCTTTAATAGGGAATCGATCATCAAACGCGCGAAAGGTATAGACGAGCTGGGCTTTGTTCGCCAAACAAAAGAACCACAGGTCCAATTTACCAGGGATTCTACCTTGCTCTATATGTATCTGGAAAAACAAAAGAGCAATAGGTTTGAGGGTTTCTTAGGATTTACAAACGATGACCAGCAGGACCTTCAATTGAACGGAGACCTTGACCTTAGGCTGGTCAATAACTTTAATTTTGGGGAATCCTTTGACCTACGTTACAAGAACAATGGCTCAGACCAGGAGCAGTTCAGCGTTGGTGCGGAGTTACCTTACCTTTTAAGCACTCCTATTAGTTTAGAACTGGGGCTCGATTTTTTTAGACAGGATAGCACGTTCTCAACTTCTTCCCAGGATATCAAGGTCAAATATCAGCTTTCCCGGCAATGGCTTATAAAGACCGGGGCAATCTTTAACAGGTCAACATCACTGCAGGATGAGCAAAGTTTCGTTTTGGACACGAGCGTGGTGGATTACCGCTCCAACCGGTATATGATAGGTTCATCATTTCATTTACCTACTAGTATAAAGACATCTCTACCTATCAAGAACGGCATCGACCTGGAAGCAAGTGCAGGCAATAGAAAATTACTAGATCTTCCCGATGACCAAGAGCCTAATATGAGACAGTTCACTTTAAAATTAGATAATCAATGGTATATTCCTGTCAATAAAAGGCAATTCATTTATCTGGGGAACTTTAATCGCTGGTTGCTTTCTGATAATTACGTAACCAATGAACTATTCAGATTCGGTGGAATGAAAAACATACGTGGATTCTCCGAAAATAGTCTTTTTGCAGACCTGTATGCGGTATTACAAACGGAATACAGGTATATATTAAGTTCTGATCTTTACGTCCATTCGGTCTTAGATCTTTCTTATTATCAGGAACAGTTAAATAATATTGAACAAGACCTCTACAGCATAGGCTTGGGAATAGGCCTTAAAACACAGGGGGGCACATTGCGTTTGATCTTAGCTAACGGCAATCAAACTGGTCGATCCGTACAATTTGACCAGACCCAATTCCACATCAGGTTTTCCAGTCTTTTTTGAATCCCAACTTACCTTTAAGTTAAGTCTTAACACTCAAATATTAAATTTATTTTAAAAATAGTTGTACAATTGGTTGAATATTGCGACTTTTGTTTTGGCTAATTCAAATAAATTTTAAAATGAAGACAAATTTAAGAGG
>Ga0209937_1000222_pt1 | contig 19674 bp, 15 predicted proteins | sample SalPon1_B_H2O_MG_FD_185699 | JGI IMG/M metagenome (GOLD analysis project Ga0209937, IMG submission 185699) | Salt pond water microbial communities from South San Francisco under conditions of wetland restoration - Salt Pond MetaG R1_B_H2O_MG... | ecosystem: Environmental > Aquatic > Non-marine... | reverse complement strand
TATTCACTCGCGCGTGCTTGCGGACCGCTGCCGCGGCCCACAAGGCGCACGCCAGGCTATGTGTGTCGCGCTCGTCGTAATGTAGTCGAATAGCCCGCACCGAATTGCACCAAGAACAACCCGGCCCTCGAGACCTATCGAACCGAGTCGAGCAACAGCCGCTGTTCGACCCGCTTTACCTCGTGTTGGACGTCACGGACCGCGTCGATGTTCGCAGAGATCGACGACACACCAGATTCGACGAGGAACTCGACCATCTCAGGCTTCGAGCCGGCCTGGCCACAGATACTCGTGTCGACACCAAGCTCCCGACATCGCTCGATCGTATCGCCGATGAGCCGCAACACCGCGGGATGAAGCTCGTCGAAGTGGTCGGCGACGTGTTCGTTGTTCCGGTCGACCGCCAGCGTGTACTGGGTGAGGTCGTTCGTCCCGAACGAGGCGAAGTCGATCCCCATCTCGGCGAGGGCGTCTATCTGGAGAGCGCTCGCCGGCGTCTCGATCATCACGCCCCACCGGTGCGTCTCGGGGTCGATGCCGGCCTCATCAAGATGTTCGCGGAGTGCCGCCACGTCGGCCGCGTCGTTGACGAGTGGGAACATCACCTCAAGATTGTCGTACCCCATCTCGAAGAGTCGCGCGAACGCGGCGAGCTCCTGACGGAACGGTGCGGGCTTGTCGAGGCTCCGTCGTGCGCCGCGCCACCCGAGCATCGGGTTGTGCTCGTGCGGCTCGCCGTCACCGCCCGTGAGCTCGCGGAACTCGTCGGTCGGTGCATCGATCGTTCGCACGCGGACCGGCCGGGGGTAGAACTCGTCGGCGACTCGTCGCACACCCTCGATGATCTCGTCTTGGTACGCTCTGGCGCCGTGATCGGCGATGTAGCGCTCCGGGGTCTTTCCGAGTGAGAGCACCATGTGCTCGATGCGCAGCAGGCCGACGCCGTCGGCACCTGTCGCTGCGGCGCGCTCTGCGGCTGCGGGGATGGAGACGTTCACCTTCACCTCCGTCGCCGTCATCGGCTTGACCGGTGTCTCCGGACGAGCGGCCTCAACGGGCTCGAACTCGGCTGCTGGCTCGGCCGCATCGTCGGCACCGGCCCGAACTGTTCCCTTGTCGCCGTCGATGGTGATCGACTGACCGTCTTCGAGTACCTGCGTGCCGTTGGTCGTCCCCACGACCGCCGGCACCCCGAGCTCGCGGGAAATAATCGCGGCGTGACTCGTCATCCCTCCCTCGTCGGTGACGATGCCGGCGGCGCGTTTCATCGCCGGCACCATGTCGGGCATCGTCATCTCCGTCACGAGCACGTCGCCGTCGTCGACCTGGTCGAGATGGTCAAGCTTCGTCACGATGCGGACGTTTCCGGAGACCGCTCCGGGGCTCGCGCCGAGCCCGTCGACAAGGACGTCCTCGTCGCTATCGCCGCCCGCTGCAGAGCCAGCCGCACCAGCAGTGGCACTGGCGTTCGTGCCGCCGTTCGGGACTGGAGACACTCCCGCCGGTGCGTCGCCGGCATCGTCGCCGGTCGCCTCAGTCCTCACACCGCCGGCCCCGGTGCCCACGCCACCGGCCTCAGCGCCCGCGTCGGCCGGTGAATCGCGGATCGTCGTGATCGGCCGCGACTGGAGCATGTAGATGGTTCCCTCGTAGATAGCCCACTCGACGTCCTGTGGCGTCCCGTAGTGGGTCTCAACGCGCTCGCCAAGGCCGACGAGCTCGTCGATTTCCGCGTCCGAGAGGACCCGTTCCGTACGGCGGTCGTCCGCAACCGCACGTTCGACCGTCTCGCCGGTCTCGGGATCTTTGAGCATCTCGATCTTCTTATCCGCGATGGTGACGTCCGCGAGCGTCTCACGCCCGCGGTCGTACACGTAGTTGTCCGGTGAGACCGCACCAGAGACGACGGCCTCGCCGAGACCCCACGCGGCTTCGATCGTCATTTCTGGGTCACCGGTTGACGGGTGGCTAGTAAAGAGCACACCGGACTTTTCGGCGTCGACCATCCGCTGGACGACGACCGCGATGTCGACGTCGGCGTGCGGGAACCCCCGCTGTTGTCGGTAGTAAATCGCTCGCTGGGTGAAAAGCGATGCCCAACAGGCCTTGACCCGTGACAGAAGTGAGGCCTCTTGCACGTTGAGGAATGTCTCCTGTTGGCCTGCGAACGACGAGTCCGGCAGATCCTCTGCGGTCGCCGACGACCGGACCGCGACGAATGCGGACTCGTCGTCGGTCCCCATCGCTCCGTAGGCGTCGAGTATCTCCTCGCGGACGGGCTCGGGGAGCGGTGTCTCGGTGATCAGCTCCCGGGCCTTTGTCTCGGCCGCGCGAAGCGCCGCAGCGTCTTCAGGGTCGACGTCAACGGCAGCGAACAGTTCTTCGTCGATTCCCGCCTCTTCGATGAACGCCCGATAGGTCTCCGCCGTGACGACGAAGCCAGGCGGAACGGGAAGCCCGGCGCCCGTGAGCTCCCCGAGCGACGCTCCCTTGCCGCCGACAGTGTCGATGTCGTCGGCGTCGACGTCGTCCAGCCAAAGTACTGCCATTCGTGTGTTCGGTGAATCCACGACCCGACGTATGAATCTTCCGAAGCGAACAAGTGTGAATAAAAGATTACTCGCGTCTGAGTTGTCTGAACGGCCGTGACCAGCAGGGTTGCCGCGAGGCGTTGACAACGGACAACGTGAAAGCAGGTGGGGGGAGGGCCGAATCGTCGTAGGGGAGACGAACCAGCGCTGGTTCGTACACAAGTGAACGTGTCTTCACATTCTATACTTACCTGCTGTCAAATGTGGGGACCCCACGGGGGTGTTACAGCCCCTGTACCAGTTCGAGTCGGCGACGCTCTGCACGAAGCAGCCGCTCCCACAGTCCGAACAGCCAGCTGTCGAGCCCGTAGACGTCGTCGATCCGGCGTACCCAGGCGTCGTCGCCGAACAGCGCCGCTTGGAACCGAGCCACCACCGGAGAGAGGGCCTCACGGTCGCCGGCGTAGTACGACAGCGACTCGGCACGTGTCCGGGCGACGAGTGATGGTGGCACGTCGATTCCGTCTGCGGCGGCGACATGGACAAACCACTCAAGATGCAACAGCGCGGCCGCGAGCAAGAACCGATCGCGGAATCCGGAGACAAAAGCGAGCGGCGGGTGGCCGTCGACGACGACGTCACGCGGCCGTGAGAAACGCGGCGCCGACACGGACACGTCCGCTGTCGCGGCGACCGTGCGAGCAACCCGACCGAGCCGCCAATCAGCGTAGCGCACCGGCGCGAGAAGCGCGAGCTCGTACCACAGCGGCATCCACTCGCAGTACGGCTCGGAGAAGACGCCGTCCGCAAGGAGCGTCGCCGCGACGGACCGGGCCGTAGCGGGCGAGAGCGCACTCGGATCGGTCGCGAGCCGTGATGCGACCTGGTCTCCCTCGATCCGGGTCGCCCCCGTGAACTCCATCTCGACAGCAACACGGCGGGTGTACGCGCGCCCCGCTGCATACCACTCCGCAAAGTCTCGTGGCGTTGTCAGTCGGAGGAGAGAGAGAACGGTGATGCGTGAGATACGATGGACGCGGTCAAAACCCGTCCGGTTCAGCAGTGTCGGCTGCGTCGTCCAGATCGGCCGTATCGCCTCGTTCAGCGGCGCCATCGGGCTTCGAGAGTGCCTCGTTGAGCCCCCATTCTGCCGCTCGTGCACGAGCCTCCTCACGAGCCTGTTCGCGTATCGCTTCGATCCGGTCGTCGTCCGCTAAGAACGCGGCGACCGCGTTGCCATCGTCGCCGCCATTTCGGTCGGGTCCGCGATCAGCCGGGGCGACATCTCTCGTCCGGGCTGCGAGCGCCGGATCGTCCGCCAGTTCTGTTGCCGGCGCGTCCGGAGGGACCCGGAGAGCCGTAACAGCGTGTGCCGCTTCCAGTTCCGATCGGGGAACGGCGTACAGCTCAACCCGGTACGGCCCGGGAACCGCAATCGAAGCGAGCGCCACCGACCCGCCGCGGTCCGTCGCCGTGTTGTATGCCAAGACGGGTACGCCGGCTTCGAACGTGAGCACGCCGCGGGCGTCGCCAGCCGACAACAGCGTCTCTTGGGGCACGAGCGTCGCGTAGCCGGTGAGTTCGCGGTCGAGAACCTCCGCAAGCGTCTCTCCGACAGTGGCGACCACCCGAGACCGAAGGAGCTCTCCGCGGGGGATAGAGAGGGAGGCCTCGTCGGTCGGGGCGGTCATGGCGTGTCGGGCACGACGGCGCTTTTGAACCGCGCCGCCACCTGCTCGCCGTCGCCGTCACGAACCTCGAGTCGCGCGGCCGCCTCCCGGTAGCGGTCCGCCGGTTCACTGTCGGGCGCGTGCGCGAGCAACGGCACCCCAGCTCGGCGTGCGGCCCGGACCACGTCGCTGTCGGGGACCGACGCGAGTACCGGGCCACCGAAGTGTCGCCCGGCCTGCGTGGCTACCGGCTCCGTTGCCTCTCTGATCCGGTTGAGTAGCACGCCGGCGGTCTCGGTGCCATACGACCGGGCGTACTCTTGAACCTTGAGCCCATCCGAGAGCGCCGGTATCGTCGGCTCGACGACGATCACAACTCGGTCGGCTAAGACGATGGGCAACACCGCGGATTTCGAGCCCAGCGCGGCCGGCGAGTCGAGCAGCAGGACGTCGGTGTCGGTGGCAAGTTCGGCGACGACGTCACGAAGCCGCGCGGGGTCTGCCGCCTCGAACCCGGCAAGGGAGGTGCCACAGGGTACCACCGACAGGCCGAATCGCTCGTAGGTCGCCTCCGTGACGTCCGTCGCAGTCCCCTCGATGAGCAGATCGTGTAGCGTCACCGTAGCGTCGTCGAGCCCGGTGTGAAACAGCAGGTTTGCCATCCCCGTGTCGGCGTCAACGACGGTCACGTCGTACTCGACCGCCAGCGCCATGCCGAGCGCGAGCGTGCTCGTCGTCTTGCCGGTGCCGCCCTTGCCGCTGGCGACTGCGAACGCCTCAACCATACGGACTGCTCCGCGCGGGTGAGCTAAAAACTGTCTGTGCGCCGTCGGGTCGAAACGCACACCAGACGGTTTATTATGATTTATTCGTAGGATTGATCTATGACGACGCTTACCGCCGAGCAGCAGGCGTTCGCCGAGCACGCCGAGTCAGTTGCCGCCGAGTTCGCAGACGACGCGTACTCGTGGGGCGGTGAGGTTCCATGGGAGAACCTCGAACGACTGGCCGAAGCGGATCTCTACTGCCCGTCGATTGACGAGGCGTACGGCGGACAGGGACTCACCGACGTCGAGGCGCTGTTGTTGATCCAGGCGGTCGGGCGGGCCTGTCCAGACACGGGCTGGTTTACCTACATGCAGAGCATGGTTGGCCCCCGCGCGATCGACTTATTCGGCTCCGAGGCAGTGAAAGCTGAGTACCTGCCGGCCGTAACTGCTGGTGAGAGCTTCGTCTCGATCGCCATCTCAGAGCCGGACGCCGGCTCTGATGTCGCGAACATGACCACCGAGGTCACAGAAGAGGACGGCGAGCTCGTCTGTACCGGCGAGAAGACGTGGGTCGGTGGGGTCCCGTTTGGCGACGCCGCGGTCACGTGGGTGCGGTTCCCCGAGGGACTCGGCTCCGTGGTGATTCCCTACGACGACCCCGGCGTCGAGATCGAGCAGGTGTACACGAACATGGTCGGGTACGCCCAGACGCACTTCACCATCGACGAGGTGACCATCCCTGAGGAGTATGTGCTCACCCGCGGGAAGGAGGCGTTCAAACAGCAGCTGATATCGCTCAACTGGGAGCGACTCGGCAGCTCCGCGCTCACCGTCGCGTGGGCGGAGGCGGCCTTAGAGCAGGCGCTCGAGTACGCGAGCGAGCGCGAGCAGTTCGACCAGTCGCTCGATTCGTTCCAAGGTATCGAGTGGAAGCTCGCCGAGATGTACCGGCAGGCCGAGACCGCGGCCTCACTGGTGTACGGCTGTGCAGCCGGCGCACAGGGCCACGAACGGCCCCCCTCGCGATTGCGTACCTCGACCGCGAAGCTGCACTGTTCACAGATCGCCGAGGACGTCGTGAGCGAGGCACTCCAGGTCGTCGGCGCGCGCGCCTATCAGCAGGGCCATCCGCTGGAGTATCTCTACCGCTTCGCCCGGAGTCGACGTATCGCGGCCGGCACCGACGAGATGCAGCTGAACACCATCGCACGGGCGCTGAAGTCAGATGGGTTACCGCCGGTCGCAGACCGATAGGCCGGCGTCGCTATTCGCTCGGGCGGTCGTACGACGGCTCGCGGCCCTCGTTGAACGCCGCCACCGCCTCGGCGTGTTCGTCGTCGATGACGCACTCCCACTGGAACGCGGCCGCCTCTCTGCAGTACTCGTCGAAGCTCCGCTCGGGATCGACGAGGCGGTTGGTGTGTTGGACTGCGGTGGCGGGTTTGTCGCGGATCTCGGCTGCGAGGTCGCCGGCCGCTGCCAACGGGTCGTCGGCGTGTTCGACGGCGAGGCCGATGTCGACGGCGTCGGCCGGCTCGATGTCTCGGCCGGTCAGCAGGTACTCGCGGGCTTTCGACTCGCCGACGAGCCGCGGGAGGAGCCATGCCCCCCCGTCGCCCGGCACTAATCCCACGTTGACGAATCCCTCGCGCATGATCCCCTTCTCGCCGACGACTCGCAGGTCACACGCCAGCGCGAAGTCACAGCCGGCGCCTATCGCCGGGCCGTTGACCGCTGCGATCGATGGCGTCGCCATTTGTCGGAGCCGCCAGACGAACTGTTGGATAATCCAGAGGAAGGCGCCGTACTCCTCCGGCGTCTGGTCGTCCCAGTCCGGCATCGCCGTCGTATCAGCGCCTGAGCAGAATCCTTTGCCCGCGCCGGTGAGGATCACGGCGTAGACGTCGTCGTCGGCCTCGGCGGTTCGCGCCGCATCGTTGAGTTCGAGGACCGTCTGACGCGTGAACGCGTTATACACGTCCGGCCGTTCGATCGTGATCGTCGCGATCCCGCCCGTCACCGCGTAGCTCACGTGGTCGTACAGCATCATTCGTTCGGGTCCGCTCACAGGGTAAATAGATACGGATCCCCGCTACAGGGCGATGCCCACCAACAAACACACCAACAAACACACCTGCGGTGGCGCGCGCCTCGCGGGTCGCGGCAGCGTGCCCGCGAGCGCGTGCGAGGGATGAGCGAGTCGCTGCAAGCGACTTGCGAATCGGCTGGGGAGGGTGTGGCTGAAAGAAGTGCCCGGGTGTCCCGAAGTCGTATTGTTCACACAGCCACCATAGCAGTCGTATTGAATCGGCTGGGGAGGGTGTGGATAAAAAGTGTGTCCGCGTCTCGTGCGGTCGTGTTAGTCACACGGTCACCATCGCACACATGTTAGGGAGGGTGTGGCTGAAAGAAGTGCCCGGGTGTCGCGGAGTCGTATTGTTCGTACAGACTCTATCGCACCCATATTGGGGAGGGTGTGGCGGGAAGTGGTGCCCGGGTGTCGCGGAGTCGTATTGTTCGTACAGACTCTATCGCACACATATTGGGGGAGGGTGTGGCTGAAACGTGTGCCCGGCTATCGCAGAATCATCTTGTTCACACGGTCACTGCGACACACGTACAAAATCGGGTATAGAGGGCGTGTTGGAGAGCACTGTTCGGGTGTCACAGCCTCAGACTGCTCACACAATCGCTCATTCGTACACCGCAACGTCGTCAAACCGCCCCTCGTATGCGACGTTCGAGGGAAGCGTAGGCTCGTCACCCGAGAGGAACAGCCGGTCGGCTTTTGTCCACGTATTCTCGTACCCCAGATGAGCGTACTCTAAGAGCCCGCGGAGCCGGTGGCGAATTCCCGGCCGCCGGATGATCCGTCGCGGCCGCTCTTCACGGAATGCGTCAACGATCGCAGCCACGTCAGGAAGCGACTCGTCGAACGTCGTCCACGCCTCACCGATCGTCGCCCGTCGGTGGGCGTACGAAGAGCCGAAGCCAGGGAGCTCGAGGTCGTCGGCGAGCCCCGGCAGCCGCGCGTTCTGATGCGGGAGCAACTTCGCGTTGTACGTCTCGACGCCGTCAAGACGGGTGGCATGCGCGTCGATCTCGGGTCGGGTGAGCGAGACGGTCGCGAACGTCGGGTGCGGTACGAGCACGGCAGCTCCCTGGCGCTCGAAGGCGGCCATCGCCCCTTCGAAGGTGATGTAGTCGGGGACGGGGTCGGTGAGCCCGAGCGCGAGAAGGTGGCGCCGGTTCGCCCAATCCCCGGTGAACACCTCGCGGGCAGGGACGATAGTCAACTCATCGTCGGTGTATCGGGCTGCACGCTCGCGGATCGTCGGCAGCCGTGTGAAGTGGGGCGCGTACACGAGGGCGTCGAGTCCGCGGGCCTTTGCCCGGGCGACGACGGCGTCGTCGAGCACCTTTACGTGGGCGTCGACGCGCGTTCGGGGGCGACTCACATCGGCGCTACACCGGAGTCACCAATAGGCGTGTCGTTCCCGGGTGCTGGCCGCGCGGGACGCTGTCGTACCACCGCCACGGGCCGCGACACCGCGAGACGCAATGCCGCCACCACACCTCCGTGAGACCGACGGGTACACAAGGCCGCCCCCACCAGTGTTGGCCATGGACGAGATCGACGTGGAGCCGGTCGAGCGCGTCGAGACCGACGAGGCGACGCCAACTGACGGTCAGCCGGCCGACGACGAACAGGCCACCAGCGACGAGCCGGCGACCAACGACCAACCCACCGTGACCACGGTCGGTGACGAGGCCATGCCGGACCGCATCGACGCCCCAGAGTACGTGCTCTTTGGTGGCAAAGGCGGCGTGGGAAAGACGACGATGGCGGCCGCGACCGCGCTCGCCTCGGCGGCCGCGGGCGAAACGACACTTGTCGTCTCAACGGACCCGGCGCACTCGCTGTCTGACACCCTCGGCGTCGACGTTCCCGCGGAGCCGGCACTCGTACACGAGGAGCTGCCGCTGTACGCGGCCGAGATCGACCCCGATGCGGCACTCGAGGAAGGAATGTTCGGTGCCGACGGCGACCCGCTCGGCGGCCTCGGTCAGATGGGTGAGGCGATGGGCGGGATGGGTGATGCGATGGGCGGGATGGGTGATGCGATGGGTGGAGCAGCCGGTGGCGCGAGCGACGGGGCCGATGGCGAGGGCCCGCTCGGCTCGCTGCTCGAGGGGACGATGCCCGGTGCAGACGAGGCGGCCGCGATGCGGCAGTTGCTCGAATACCTCGACGACCCACGCTTCGACCGCGTGATCGTCGACACTGCCCCGACGGGCCACACACTCAGGCTGCTCGAGCTCCCCGAGATCATGGACTCGATGCTCGGGCGCGTCCTGACGCTGCGCCAGCGGTTCTCGGGCATGATGGAGGGGCTCAAGGGAATGTTCGGCGGCGGGGGCGAGGACGACACCGCCGAGGCCGACCTTGAGGCGCTCCGGGCGCGCATCGAACGCCTCCGCGGCGTGCTCCAGGACCCCGACCGCACTGACTTCCGCGTAGTGATGATCCCCGAGGAAATGAGCGTCGTCGAATCCGAGCGGCTCATTGCCCAACTCGATTCGTTCGACATCCCCGTACATACTGTCGTGGTCAACCGCGTGATGGAGCGCGTGAGCGACGTCGCCGACGTCGCGCCGGAGTGGGTCGTCGAGCCGAACCCCGAGACGTGTGAATTCTGCGCCAGACGGTGGGACGTCCAGCAGGCGGCCCTCCGTGAGGCGACCGACCTCTTTCGCGGTCGCGAAGTGAAACGGGTCCCGCTGCTCGCGAACGAGGTGCGCGGTGAGGCCGCGCTTCGGGTCGTCGCCGCGTGTCTCGAGTGACCGGTCACCGAACGAACGCGCTTTTAGGCACCACGCACGTTGCGAGGGTATGCACTGCCGGCGGTGTGGGACGCCGCTCGAGAAGCCGGGCGACTACTGTCTGACCTGTCGCACGGAAAACAGCGACGCGGTCGTCGTCGAGTTCGCTCCCGACCGCGCCGAGTTGACCATGCTCGAGGAGGATGCGGTCGTCGGCCAGACGACAGTGACGACCCGACCCGAAGACGACGACGAGCTGAGTGGCGTCCAACTCCGCAACTTCGCCGGGCGGGTCGCCGACGAAATCCGTCGCAAGCGCCCCGAGACGGTGTACGCCGCCGGCACACGCGACCCGCTCCGAGAGACCCGCGCGCAGCTACACCACGAGTTCTACCGGGTTCCCGATGGCGGTGATACAGCCGATAGCAGTGGTGTGACCGGTGACAGGGCTTCGGAGGCGGGCAGCCAAGACGCCGACTACGGCCCCGTCGTCGCGTGGGTGCTCGACCGCCGCGGGGACCGCGCGCTGGAGGTGGTCGAGACACCACCGCGCGAGAAGATCGGCGGGTCGCACTCGACACTCATCGGTGGGCGGTCGGGTCGGCTCGCGATCCGCACCGTTGCTGACCATCCACACGTAAAGAAGATCGTCCCAGGACCGATAGATGCCGGTGGCACCGGTTCGCGGACCGGACTTCGGGCGAAGGCGACCCGGGCCGGCACGAACGGCAACGTTCGGCTGCTCTTGCGCGACGGCTCCAGCGTGCAGGAAAACCGGATCGTGACCACGGCGATGGATCGTGAGACTGGTGAACGAGTCCGAGCGGACCTGAACGAGGCGCTTCGTGAGGCCGAGTTACAGGAGAGATGAACACCACAAGTTCGTGAGACGCGGACACTATTTCAGCTACACCCTCCCCAGCCGATTCACTCGCATACGCTGGTGTGAGAGTTGTACCCAACACGACCGCACGAGACTCGGACACACTTTTTAGCCACACCCTCCCCAGCCGATTCGCGAGTCGCTTGCAGCGACTCGCTCATCCCTCGCACGCGCTCGTGGACACGCCACAGGCGGTCCACGAGGCGCGCGCCGACCGCTAGTGTGGTCGTGAGCGTGATGACGAGAGTGGTGTGTGATTCACAGTCCGAGGCCTGCACGGGCCGCCGCCAGGTCGACGTCGAGTGAGACGACATACGTGGTGAACGCCCAGAACGTCGCAATTTCGAGAGCGGTAACGATGACCGTCACGAGGTCAGCACGGTCACTGCTCACCGGAACGCCAAACGGCAACGAGTACTCGGTGTCTGAAAGCGGGTGAAACAACGCGATTCCGCGACGGCTGCCGACGAGGTCGAGCACATAGTGTGTCATCACGCCGACCCACACGAACTGGAGATTATCGAAGACGATGGGGTACGCGAGAAACACCCCGAGCACAGGAAGGCTGTGGAGTGTCTTCCGGTGGCGACCAAAGGCAGTGTCGACGTCCGGAAACAGCGCACCCAACACGATCGGAACGGCGATCTGGGCGATCTTCCGGGCCGTATCGGCATCGAGACTCGGCTCCAAGACAACTCCTAGCCCGAGCGCGAGCAACACCGCATTCAACACGTGGCCGCGTTTGTTCATACCGTCGACTCGCCAGCCCACGACTCAAAGGGCTCGGATCGCACTCGGGGCGGGGTGAGACTGCGCACAGATCGACCGATCCACGCCGAAAGAGCCAGGTAACCACCGCCACAGGGTGCCACATGGAGTACGAGGAGCCCAAGTTTTTCCACGTGATGCAGTACGGGGTCGCTGCCGACCGCGACGTCATCGACATGGTGAGCGGAAATCCTGATTGGGAGCCACCGGGGGCACTGCGAGAGGCGCTCGGGGCGTACGCCGAGTTTCCGACCGCAGAGTTCCAGTACCCGCCGAGTGAGGGAATCCCGGCGTTACGCGAGGCAATTGCGGCCCGGCGAAACGTCGATCAAGACCGCGTCATCGTTACGAACGGAACCGGCGAGGCGAACTACCTCGGGATGGCCAGAGCCCTCGACCGCGACGCCGGCGACGAGGTGTTGTTGATGGATCCGGTGTATCCGTACTACCTCGGGAAGACCACATTGCTCGACGGAACGCCGACACTGGTACCGACCGAGCGCGACGGCGACCTCGACGTAGAGGCAGTCAGGGAAGCCGCGAGTGCAGAGACCGCACTCATCGTGTTGAACACCCCAAACAATCCGACAGGTGCCGTCTACGACCTCGAGGCGGTACGGGCGGTCGTCGAGATTGCCGAGTCGGTCGACGCTCTCGTGCTCGTCGATGAGGTGTACGACCACTTCGATTTCACCGGCGCGTTCGAGTCGGCACTCGCGATCGACTCCGACCGCGTCATCGTCACCAGCGGGTTCTCGAAGTCGATGGCGATAACGGGATTCCGGGTCGGCTACACCGTCCTCCCGGAACCCCACGTTCGCGCCGCAAAGACCCGTCACATGCTCGTAAACGTCGCCGGGTCGCGCCCAGCACAGCACGCGGTCGCCGAAGCGCTTCAGTCGACCGAGTCGGCCTACTACAGGGAGGCACGCGATCAACTCGCGGACCGCATCGATGCGTTCACCGACGCACTCGACGCCGCGGGCGCGGAGTACTCCCGCCCAGACGGTGGTTTCTACGTCCTCGCGCGGTTTGACGGCTTCCCCGGCACCATGGAGAACGTCAAGCGATTGATAGACGAAGCTGGTGTCGCGGGGATGCCCGGCGAGACGTTTGGCACCGCCCGTGACGACTGGATCCGATTCGCTCTCGTCACGCCGCGCTCGCTCGAGGCCGCCGAGCGGCTCGCCGACTACTTTACAGAAACGACAGTGACCGCAAGCGAGTGAGTCACTCGACCGTCTCGACGTCGATGCAAAGCGCTGCCGTCGGGGTCTGAACCGACGACAAACACGTCTCCGCGAACGCCGCACGGTCGACCGGCTCTGTCGTCGAGACCCGTTCTCTCTCGCAAGCAGGCGTCAGCAGGTCCGTGAGTAGGTCGAAACTCCGGTCGATCGCGTCCACGGCTGTCTCGAGGTCCGTGCTCACACACGGCTTTCTCGTGAGGTCGATGCGTCCCGGTGCCACATTGAGTGGGTTCCGGAGGTCATGAGAGGCGACCTCGACGAACCGCTCAAGCCGTTCTTCGCGTTGCTCTGTTTTGTGAACGGCTCGATGTGACGCCACCACGGTCACAATCCATCGGTCGCGCGAACGAGCATGAGGAGGTCGTCCGAGCCCCACGTGCTTTCATCTGGGTCCCACGCGCCTTGGGGAGTCGCCACGACGACACAGTCGGACGTGTGTTTTCAGAACAACTCGACGGCTTCGGTCAGCAAAGTCGTGGTGTCTTCGGGGTCGCCCATCGTGAGAGGGGAGAGTTTCTGAGGAGATATCCCCCAGAGATACATTCAATCGTGTCGGATCACGTCGTTCCTGTGACGGTCACAGTAGTCAGCCGAAGTTCTCGACGTTCGCCGCGTCCGGATCGCCGCCGCCACGCTCGATGGCTGTCGTGGCGTCCTCGACGAAGTCAGCGAAGCCGTAGACAAACACGCCCTCGTCGTCACCACCCGCCAAGGCTGCAGCGACCGGGGCGTCGAGCGACTCGTCCGCACTGAGGAGGACGACATCCACACCGGCCTCACGAAGCGCCGAAAGCCGGGCCTCGTGGGCGGGAGCAGCGTCTCGGTACACGATCGCCGCATCACCGCCGTCGGCAACCGCCCGTTCGGCGATCGCAACCGCGGGACCGACGCCCGGCCCGCCGGCGAGGACCACAGCTCGCGACTCGCCGTCGTAGTGCTGGTCGCCGTACGGCCCGGCAAACGAGAGCGTCGTGCCGGGCTCAATATCGGCGAGGAACTGCGAGAAGTCGCCGCCGTCTTCGGGGTCGATTGCGACGGTCACCTCGACCGTTTCGTCGACTGTCGGCGAGGAAAGCGTGTAGAATCGTGAGACTGGCTCGCCGTCGATCTCGGTGCCGAGTCGCACGAACTGGCCCGGCTCGGCGGCGAACCCCGTGGGTGTGCCGAACCGAATCGCGTACGTATCCGGCCCGACCGTCTCGACTGCCGTCACAGAAACTGTGGCATCCATACCCGCGTTCGGGCCTTCAGATACTAAACGTGTTCCCGTCGATACCGCGACCAGCTGTGATCACTGGTGAACTACCCCACCCTACTCGCTCACCGCTGACGCGGTTCGCTCCTTGAGGGTGGGGCTTCCTGCTTCCACGACGCGCTTTGCAGACACGGACGTGTCCACAGGGAGCGCAGTCTCCACAGGCGTTGACGAATCGCTGCGCGATTCGTTCACACACCAGAAATCTTCGATTTCTGGGGACGTTGATTCGGAGCGTCCCGCTCCTAACCGCTTCTTGATACCGCGAGAAAGAATGTTCCACGCCGCGTTCGCGTCCCTGTCTGCCTCAAACCCACATGCCGGACAAGAGTGTTCGCGCACCCATAACGGCTTGTCGCTCGAAACGCCGCAGGATGCGCACTCTTTGGTCGTCCCTCTCGGATTGACCGCGACGAAGTGCGTTCCGTCGCGTTCGCACTTATATTCGAGCATTCGTAGGAACATCCCCCACGCCGCTCCTGCGCGGTTCCGTGAGTTCCCCGGTAGCTCGACCAAGCCCTTCGCGTCGAGGTCTTCGACCGCTACGAAGTCGTACTCCCGAGCGTAGTAGTTCGAGAGCTTGTGGAGAAAATCGCGGCGCTTCCGTTTCAAATCGGCGTGACGTTCGGCCACGATTCGACGTTGTTTCTCCCAATTCGCAGACCCGTGTTCCTTCCGCGAGAGATCGCGCTGTGCGCGTTCCAACCGCTCGCGCTCATCGGACAAGTCGAGCGATTCGACGGCAGTTCCGTATGTGTCGTGGGTGTACTTGAGAATGCCTACGTCGATTCCCACGCATTTCTCAGGATTCTCGGGTTTCTCCGGTGGGTCTTCGGGCGTCTCAACTCCGAAGATGACATACCACTCTCCGGTCGGTTCCTGCTTGACCGTGACAGTCTTGATTTCGGCGTCGTCGGGCAGGTCGCGGTGGAAGGTGATGGGTATTTCACCGAGTTTCGAGAGCCACAGTTTGGTCCGACCGCTCGTGTTCTTAAGCTTGAAGCCGGATTGACTGTAGGTGAAACTGCGGTACTCTCCCGGTGCTTTCCACTTGAGCGTCCCGACGCGGTAGCCGTTCTCTTTTCGCCCGCGAAGCGTTGAGAGGTTATCGTACAGCCGTTGTACGACCTTCTGAAGAACTTTCGAGTGAACTTGTTTCAGGTCGTTCCACCTCTTCTTGAGGCTCGGCAGGAGCTTCTGCTCGCTGTATGCCGAGGTGTCGTCGGTGCGGTTGAGTCGGTGAAGGAAGTGGTTGTAGACCTGCCTACAGGTATCGACAGTCCACGCTAACTGTTCTGCGAGAGCGTCGGACGGTCGGAGTCGATACCTATAGTTGTAATTCATCTACGAGCGTTCTTCGATGAGTTCGTCAAGTTTCTCTTGGACGAACGACGAAAGATTGAGGTGGTTCTCCTCAACCCACTCGGCTTGGTCGTCTCGGATAGAGATGTTCTTACGCGTTGCCACATCACACAATACACAAAATACATAAATAATAGTTGTGATTGCGTGGGCCTGTGGGCCGAGCGACGAACGTGTTTGAGAACTGTGCGGCACTGTATCTCCTCCCTACTCACTCGCTTCGCTCGTTCGTTGAGGAAGGGGCCTTAGCGCCTCAATTCAGGTAAAAATCAGGGAAGCCGTATTCAGCGGTTGGGGGGGACACCGATTGCAGTTCTCGGCACTGCCGCCGACCGATCGAATGAGACTGTTTGTCACTCGGTTCGACTGTCTTTGAGCTTGTCGAACAGGTCTCGGGCGTTTCCTTGCAGGTCGCCGTCAACGCGCTGGCCGTTGACGTCGGGCTCAGTATCCAAAGCCGGAGCCGACCAGAACACTGTGACGTGATCGTCGCCGACCTGAGTCGGGATCTCGCCTACACAAACGACCGTATCGAACGCGCTCATATCAACGTCAGCTAGTGGTTTGCTATCTATTTCGCCAGCCTCGGTGTGATGCTTGGCCAGCCCTCGTCGGTACTGAGCAGACTGGTCGTCTCCCGACAGATCGGGATCAGTCGACAGATGAGTGATGACGACCGAATCATTGAGGTGTCGCTCGGTGCGCTCATGCAGGAGGGCACCTGACGCCAATCGACTCCAGTCGGCAGTCTGGGAGACGACTGCGATCCGGTGGTATTCCGTCCGGCGGCGGGCCAATAGCAGCCCGCCCGCCAGAAGCGACAGGACTGACAGCCCACCCAATGACCACACGACTGTCGGCGTCAGCAAGGCAGTCCACCCCTCGCCGTCGGTGCCCGCGCTGCTGTCGATCGTCGGTGGGTCCGTAGTTCCGCCGGTCTCGGTTGGGGTTGGTCCATTGTTCTCGCCAGTGACCACAGTCCCATTGGGACCTGTCATCTCTGTGCCGTTGTGAGTAGTAGTCTGGTTCGTACTCGGATTAACCGGCTGTGTGCTAGCGGTACCACCTTTGCCACCACCGGACGATGAACTGGTGTCTCCCGACGAACCAGCTGTTTCCGGTGCGGTCACAGCAAACTCGGAAAAACCGGGGGTCTCGACACTGAACACGTAGGTGGTCGTCGACTCCCTGAGCAGCGTACTCTCGTGGGGTACCCATCGGTTTTGGGTCTCGTTGTACCGGTTGAACGTCACCGCCTCGGGGTCGGTGCCCGAGGTCAGCCGGTCTTTCCTGATACGGTAGGTGAAGCCGGTGTCGTCGAAGGAACTGCTTGGGATCGAGTAGTCCTGTTCGACGTATTGCAGTGTCTTCTCACCGGAGACATCGAGCGTATGTGTGATCGGTGTCGTCTGGTGGGTGAAGTTCATGCCGAAGTCTCCGTCGTGGGCAACGGTCATGTTCACTGTGTCGAATCCCATTGCGGTCTGTCGCGTACCGGGCTGTGAAACGTTGACCCTAAAGAAGTCTCCAGACTCGACGTTCTTAGCGTTGAGATTCACCGCTTTCTCGTCGCGGTCGACATCGACATCGCGTTCCTGAACCACGATGTAGGTCCCGGAGTTCGAGAGCCAGACGTTGATTTGTGGGGCGTTGCCCGCATTGCTCAGGATTTGCAACTGTGCTTCTTTGGTCCCCTCAGACTGCGGGGAGAACGTCACCTGAATGTCTCGGGATTCGCCCGGCGAAATCGAGAAGGGGGCGTCGCTGGCCTCGGTGATACTGAAGTGGGTCGGATCACGGCCACTGATTTGTGTCGACCGGATATCGAGTTCCGACTTCGAAGTGTGGAGGTTCCGAACTGTGATGTTGTAGGATTTGGTCTGGCCGACCGTCACGTTCCCGAAGTCGACGTTCAGTGGATCGGCTTCGATCGTCGGCGCAACCGCCGAGCCGTTGAGCGCAGCGGTGGTAGTTCCGGCCGGATCGTTACTGTCAACAGCCAAGACGGCCGTATAGTTCCCGTCCGTCTCGGGGCTGAACGTCACGTTCAGCGATTCGACCCCACCGGCTGGCACGCTCGTCGGCCGATCGCTGACCGTGAACGCGGAACTGTTGGCTCCAGTTACGGATACCCCGTCGACCGTGAGGAGTTCGGAGCCGTAGTTGGCGATCCGAACTGACTCGGTGGTCTCGTTGCCGGTTCCGACCTCGCCGAAGCCAATAGCTCCGTCGGGAAGGGCGAGCTCCGGTCCGTTGCCGGTGCCGCCCAGCGCGACCGTCGTCACTGAGCCATCGGCGGATTCGAGGCGGAGCGTCGCGGTCTGCTCGCCGTTGGCGACCGGCTCGAAGTCGACCGCGATCTCGGTGGTCTCGGTGCTGCCGAGGCTGCCGGGGAGCCCGCTACTCTCGGTGATCGTGAACGCCTCGGGCGTTGAGCCGGCGACCAATAAGTTGGTGATGCTCACCGCCTCAGTACCGTCGTTCGAGAGTGTGACCGTTCGGCTCTCGGTGGATCCGAGCGGGATCTCGCCGTAGTCGACCGACACGGGAGCGACACTGAGGTCACTGTCGACGCCAGTCCCGTCCAGCGCGACCGTGATGTCCGGGAGCTGTGTCGCGTTGTGGGCGATGGTGAGCGTGGTGTTGTTCGCTCCGACTCCTGTCGGCGAGAACGCGACCGCAACAGACCCGCGGCCGCCCGGCTGGACCACCGGCAGTTCGGTGGCTGCCTGCCCGGCGAGCGCGAACGGTGCATTTGGATCACCGAAGCTCGCTGTCGAGATGTTCAGCGGCGTCGTTCCGTCGTTCCTGATGGCGACCGACTCGACACTTGTCGAGCCGATCGAGGTCTCGCCGAATTCGACTGACTCCCTGTCGATGGTCGCGTTCGGCCCGCGAACCTCGATGGTGATCGTTTCGGTCGCCGCGTTGCCCGAGGGGTCAGTCACTGTCACCGATTCCCGGAACGTCCCGGGGGCCGTGTACGTGTAGTTGTGGCGTCCGTCGGCGCTGTCAACGACCGGGCCGTCGCCGGAGATATCCCAGTCGTAGCTATCGATCTCGTCGTTATCGGTCGAGTCCGTTGCATCGAAGGAGACGGTCTCTCCGACCGCCGGAGTCGTCGTGTTGGCCGTGAGCTCAACGACCGGCGGGGTGCGGTCGGCGACGGTGATTGTGACCGAATCGGTCGCCACCGATCCGTCGGCGACGACCGTGAGCGTGACTGTCTGTTCGCCCGCCTCGTCGAACGAATAGGTGAAATTCTGGGCTGTCGAGACGAGCTGCTGGTTGATCCGCCACTCGTGACTCGGTGTTCCCGATGGAATCGCCGACCGGTCAGCATCGAACGCCACCGTGCCGCCGAGCGAGATTTCGGCGCTGTCCGCGGTGATATCGGCCACTAACTCATTGTCGTCGCCGACCGTCGTGTCTGCATCGAGGTAGTCGGGCGTCCCGTCACTATCCGTGTCATCGGTTCTCTCTACCCGGTCGGGGACGCCATCGCCGTCTGCATCGGTATCGAGATAGTTCGGCACCCCGTCGCTGTCAGTGTCGGCCGTTCCTTCCGTCGCGTCCGGAATCCCGTCGCCATCGGTGTCGTCATCGAGGTAGTTCGGCGTTCCGTCACCGTCGGTGTCGGCGGTACCTTCGGCGCTGTCGTTGATTCCGTCACCGTCACTGTCCGAATCGAGGTAGTCGGGTTTGCCGTCATCGTCGGTGTCGGCGGTGCCTTCGACGCTGTCGTTGATTCCGTCACCGTCACTGTCCGAATCGCGGTAGTCGGGCGTGCCGTCGTTGTCGCTGTCGGCGGCGCCTTCGACACTGTCGTTGATCCCGTCGCCGTCCGAGTCAGTGTCGAGTGCGTCAATCGTCCCGTCTCCGTCGGTGTCGGTTCCGTTGCTGGCACCTTCGAGACTGTCCGAGAGGCCATCGCCATCGGTGTCGGCGTCGGTCGGATCGGTTTCGCCGTCGTCGACGACACTGTTTCCGTTCGTGTCTTCATCACTGTCGGGAACGCTATCGTCGTCGCTGTCGGTATCTTGGAAGTCGGGCGTCCCATCGCCGTCAGTGTCGCCTACGCTTTCGAGGTTGTCGGGAATCCCGTCGTTGTCGCTGTCAGTGTCGAGTGCGTCAATCGTGTTGTCGCTGTCAGTGTCGACTGCTGTGCCGGGCGTGTCACCATCGACCGGTGTCGTCTCGGTGCCGTCGTCGATGCCGTCGCCATCGGAGTCGAGGTCGTTCGGGTTGGTTCCGAGCGTCTGTTCTTTGCTGTTGCTCAGGCCGTCGTTGTCGCTATCCCCGTCGGGGCCGTCGTCGTCACTGGGGTCGAGGTAGTTCGGGGTACCGTCGCCGTCTGCGTC
>Ga0209937_1000220_pt1 | contig 19691 bp, 19 predicted proteins | sample SalPon1_B_H2O_MG_FD_185699 | JGI IMG/M metagenome (GOLD analysis project Ga0209937, IMG submission 185699) | Salt pond water microbial communities from South San Francisco under conditions of wetland restoration - Salt Pond MetaG R1_B_H2O_MG... | ecosystem: Environmental > Aquatic > Non-marine... | reverse complement strand
GTGCGTCTGTCGCAATCTCTACGGAATCGGGTTAAGGCGAAAGTTCTCGTAAAAGCGTAAGGGATAACGTGCAACCTCCCCGAGGTTGCGCACCTACTCCAACCTGCGATCGCTTGAGTGCGGCTGTACCTTGAATGGTACAGGTTGTGAAACTACGACGACCTTCTGGTTTTTGGAGCACCGCGCTCACGTTACAAACCCCAGATGTTGTCAGGTCCTCCCGGGACCGTTCACGTGAGTGAACGACCCCACGCTTTCCTGCCTCGGCAGTGAATTACGCCATGTTCCATTCTCACTATCTCAGGTGTATGCGGCTACGTGGAGGGCGTGCACATCGGCGTCGCGCCCAAGGAGCAGTTGGCGGGCCGCCAGGCAGTCCTGTGGCGTAGAAAGGGAGAGGAGGACGACGGGAAACTGGCGTTCGAGGCGGTGAAGACCACGGTGGAGACGCTGGACGACGAAGCGCCCGCCGAGTACAAGGGCGTCCGAGAATGGCTCACGGTGTTCGTCGTCGACGACGATCGGGAGGAAGGAAAGGAGGGAGAGAGACGGATGAAACACATGTACGAGACGGAACGCAGACGTCAGGTAGCGGCGAAAAAAACTCCAGACGTCGCAAAATCATTACCATACATACATTCAGGCACGCACACGAATCGATTTTTTTCCGGAGGCACGACGTAGTCGTTCCGTCGCGCTGAACTCCCGGGCCTGGCGGGCGTATTCCGGGAACGGGTCCACGCCGAGTCGCAGCCGCTTCACCAGGCCGTCCATGGCCTCGTCGAACGTGAGGCCTCGGACCACGGAGAGGTGGGCGGCCACCACGCACGCCGAACGGCTCACGCCTTCCAGACAGTGCACCATCACCACCGCGTCCCGTTCGGCCAGGACATCCCGCATGAAAGCGTGACACCGGGCCAGTGCGTCGGTGATGTCTTCCGTGGGGTCGTCGTCGCGCATCCCGTACTTTCGGTACTCCAGTCCCACGCGATGTCCACCGGTCACCTCGCACTCTTCCGCGACGTTGAGGACGTGAGTGACGCCGTACTTCTGCAGCACGCCCGCCACGTCGAAGGATTCCTCGAAAGATCCCAGGACCAGGCGACCCGGCACGATCTCCGTCATGGAAGGACGGAACCAGCGTATGTTTTATTATTTTATATGTTATGTGAATCCCGAGACAAAGAGAAAAGGTGATTTGTATGCTGTGCCGCTCGTTTCGTCACATTATGATCCTCGAAGTCACGATCGGGCTCCGGTCGCCGCTCTCCTCGAACAACGGATGGAACCGAAGCGTCTCCTCTCCACCCTCCGCCGCGGCGTCGAAGATGTGGACGTCACGAGCGGACCATTGTCCGTCTCGCGACCGGTGCTGGAGGAGTTGCGCCAGCCGCAAGAGGAACGACGTCTCGGACGTTGGATGTCGTCGCTGCTCGCGATCTTTCCGCACGAGCCGCGCCGTCACCTTGATTTGCGACAGACGGTCGTCACGACAGTGGCACAGGAACGTCGTGGCGGGTGAAAACAGGGTCCAGCACCAGGCGTGGTCGCCGTCACACGCTTCGCGGACGATCTCCAGGAGATCCGAACGGAAGGCCTCGCCGTTCAAGTGGTGCCGCAGTGCGTTCGCGACGTCCGGGACGGCCAGCGAGACGTCCCTCGTCTTCGCCGTGATCGTGCGCATGCACGAAAAAAGGATGACCACACGCTCCATTTCCAGCTCCAGCAGCAGCGTGGCACGCCGGGCCGTCGTCATGCATGCTCTTTTTCTTCTCTCTCACACATTTTTATTCCGCGGATTCGCCACGTCCGTCATCCGCCGCTCCGTGTCCTTCCTGAGCTTCTCGAATTCTCGGGCGTACAGGAGACGCAGGCGGTCGATACGGGATTCGAGGTCCGCGAAGAAAGCGTCGGTGGATGACGAGGACGAGGGCATGTTATTCTCCTGGTGTATCCCTACGTGAGCGTGCTCTGCCGTCGATTTTTTATATTTTTGAGACGCCATTGGTAAATGGCGAAGGCATCCACCGCCGATGATCTCACGCGCCACGTCCGCAATGATACGCGAGGACTGTCCGAGGTCAGCCGCCGCCACTACCTGTCCAAACTGGACACCCTCGTCGGCAGGTACGGCGGCACCCGTACCGACGACGGAAGCAGCCCTCTCGTCGCCGTGATCAACGAGGCTTCACGTGTCATCCCGAGCCTCCAGAGGGACACGGACCGCAAAGGACGCGGCGCCCACGCCCAGACCGTGCACGCCTACTGTTCCTCCGTCCTGGCCCTCCTCGATCGCCTTCCGCCGCGAGAGGCGGAGGAGGCGGGAATACGCCCGTCCGCGAGGGACGAGTGGGCCGCTTGCTCTCGTGCGGCTTCGCGCGCCACCCGCCGCAAATACGTCAACCACATGGCCTCCGACCGACAGCGCGAGGGCTACGTGCCCTGGGAGGACCTCGTGCGCAGACGAGAGCTCCTGGAGGCGGAGGAGGAAAACGAAGGTCGTCCACCTTCTCGCGGACGCCTCCTGCTGAGCATGCTGACCATGGCGCCCCCCATGCGCACCTCGGACCTCGGCAGCCTGCGCGTCTTGCACGTCCCGCGAGACCTCCCCGCGCTGCCCACGTCGGTGCAGGAAGTGGAAAAGTCTCCCGTGCTGTCCAGCGGGAACCACCTGGTGGTCGGTCGTCGAAATCGCGCCGCCGTCCTGGTCATGACGGAGTACAAGACCGCCGAACGTTACGGCCGCGCCGAAGAGAGGAGGAGGAAGGAAAAGAAGCATACCACCGAGAAGAATAAGAAAGGACGAGACGACGGAGTGGCCGTCCTCCCGTTCGCACAGGACAGGGTATTGGACGGCCCTGTTCCGGTTTCCTCTTCTTCTTCGGCGACGGAAGGGGTCCTCGCGACCCGCGTGCGCATAGGCTACCTTCCCGACCGGCTCACCGCCGTGGTGTGCGAGAGCCTGGCCGCCCGTCCTCGCACTTGGTTGTTCGAGGGCGAACGAGGCCGACCCTTCCCCCTGGAGAACTCCTTCAATCAGATGGCCCTGCGCGAGTTGCGTGACCTCTTCGACGGTCGCCCGCTCACCGTCAACCTCGTGCGCCACGCGGCGGTGGCGTGGCTGGACCGACAGAAACCGCGGGATCGCGAGCTGGAGCGCTATTTCCAGTACTGGATGATGCACACCCGCGATATGCAGCGCGAGTACCTGCTGTTGCGCAACCTGGACGCCGACGATTTTCGATGAGTATGTCAAGGAGTCGCGGCAGCGATGGACACTCTCGTGGTCCTGACGCTCACCTTCGTCGCCTTCCTGGTGTGGTGGTTCCGATCCTCGTCTCCGAGCGCGTTCGCCGTCGGATGTCGTCACCACCCCTCTCCCTTTCTTTCTACCGAAGGGAAAGAGAAGAAGAAGAAGAACGAAGAGACGCCTCTGCACCGGACGGTGCGCGAGGGACTGCGTCCCTTCGTGAGACGCGACGCCCCCCGCGTCCGTCGCATCCTCGAAGGCATGGAGAGTTTCTCGCGGCGCTATGCCCGCTTGCTGCGGCGGCGTCCGGGCAGAGGCGCGCCACACGTGATGGTACACGCATACGAGCGGCTGTACGACGATCACGTGCGTCTTCTGAACCTCGCGCACGAGCTGTACCTTTCCGGCGCGAACGACGCCGCAGCAGACGCGGCGCTCACGGAAGTCATGCGCGTCGTGCAGTCGCACACCAGCCGCATGCTGCGCGTGCTGCGCCACAAGTATCCGGAGGATCTGAGGGCGGTGCGGAACAACTCGGTGCCCGTGGCCACCGTCGCTCCGACTCACCGGTCCTCCTTCGACCCGTTCGTCTAGAGACGTGGAGTCACCGCATTTTTTTCTGGCAGAACTGTATCATAAAAGCACACCTCGCATGCCTCCTCATCCGTCTGCCACTTCTTCGAGCAAGGATCCGAAACAGAGGTCGAAGGACAGTCCTAATAACAAGGGCGTAGTGGTCGTTGGTTCCTCGTCTCCTCGTAAATTCGGTCGATCCGGTGGTTTCGTCCGTTCCGGTCGGAGCATGAAGGGAGGAAACATAGATGATGTTCAAATATTGATTGAAACAATTAGAACAAAAACACATTTGAATGATTATATTACAGAAGTTCTGTCTCGTTCTCTCGTGGATCTTATAAATGATGCTGATGACGCGACTAAAAATAAAATGAAGGGAGCTTTGATCGCCAAAAAGGGAGTTTTGAACCTAGTGGAGTTGAAACAAAACGAATTAATCGATAGACTGACTAATAGAAAAAATGATATTCTAGATGCTATTGTATCACAACAACCAGCACAACCAGCACAACCAGCACAACCAGCACAACAAGCACAACCAGCACAACAATCAGAAGAAGAACCAGCACAACAAATAATTTCTCGGATTGGATCTTTAATCGATGATGCATCCACAGACGAATTGGTTGAAAACAAAGATCAAGTCAAAGATTTATTCGGAGAAGAGATGGTTCGACACGCATTATACGGTAATAACAAACAACGAAATATAATTGATGCAATAAGAGAAATTCAATTAAAAGATGATGTTACTAACAACAGAATATATGACGGTATCGTAAAACCGATATCAATGATATTCGGAATTGATTTTGATCAAAAATATAATACCATTGATCAATCTACCAAGGATTCTTCTGATAAAAATGTTCTCCTAAATGCACTCGAACTCGAACCCGAATCCAGTGGATCCAGTGGATCCAGTGGAGGAGGGAGGGCAAGACTTTCGTTACGAGACACCGTGCGGTCCGTGATGTCCTCCGAAAATCGATCGGCGACGCGACCGAGCTCGACGAGCTCTTCGTCACGAGGCGGAGGCGGAGGCGGAGCTGTCGAGCGCGATACAAAAAAATTCAAGAACGACGCTTCGTCGACGATCAAACCAGGAAGAAAGGTATCGCGACGATGACCATGGCCATCTTCAGCGTCACGATGGCATTCGCACGGACGCCGCGCAGCCCGTCGTGGCCGTAGCGGAACAGCTGGCCGTCCTGCACCGTCCGGGACACCAGGCCGCCGACCGCCAGCACGGCCGCCGTGGACAGCACGTAATCCGTGGCCAACAGGGTGAGCATGGGGGTGTCGACCACGTAGGACGTCCCGCCGCTCTGGAAGCCGGCGCGCAGCAGGCCCAGGATGGCGAAGAAGGCGGCGGCGGTCACGGCCTCCGCGGCCATCACGACGGCCACGAACCCGTCCAGCGAGGGGGGCGTCGTGTCGGCGGAGGATGTCGCGTCGTCGTCCGCCAGGAAGACCCGCTCCACGTAAGCCTGCTGGTAGAGTTTCTCCATGACGAACACCACGATCCACAGCGTGCAGATGCGGTACGCCTTGAAGAGAGCGGCGAAGAGCAGGAGGTAGCCGTCTCGTACGGACCGCGACCTGATCTCGGTGAACCACCGCAGGAACTTCGCCGCTACACGGTAGAGCACCCCGAACATGTGTTTGTCTTTGTTTTGTGGCCACACAAAAATCAGCCGCAGCCTCGGCCGCCGCCGCCGCTCCGGACGTACACCGCCACGTCGTCCAGGGCGTCCTGGAGGTGGTGCGCCAGGATGGAATGGTAGACCGCGGTGTTTCGTACGATGTCCGCGTCGGCCTCCACGACGGCCAGGTGATCCCACAGGAGGCGGCCGATGACGCTGCGGGTCGCGGAAGGCGTGTTGTCGTGGATCACGAAGGAACGATCTCTGGCCATAGGAGCGGAAGAACAGGAACGACCCCCGTCCACGGCTGTTTCGCTCCTCCTCATCCTCATCCTCCCGTCCGTAGGCCGGTCTCTACACGACCGGCTCTTTTTTTCCAGGCGACTGAGGTTCCGGTCGTTGATGAGGAGATCGTCGACCCCCCCGCCGCAAGGTCCACGCGGTGGCATGATTTGTATGCTTTGGCGGACCGTATTATTTTTTTCCGGATTCGCGCGTCGTCACGTCTACCAACGCGTAAAAAAATCGACGTCGATCGATACCTTCTCATGTGCGTCTCTGTTTCAGTTCAACACACACAACTACTTACTTCTACTCACACTCTCAGAGATCATCGCAATGTCTGCTTCTGCTCCTGCTTCTGCTCCTGCTCCTGCTCCTGCTCCTACCGGGGTGGATTACAACAATGTGATGAATCTACTTCGTCGTGCAGATGAATATGTCGAGAAGATTCACGCAGATCGTAATGCTGCGACCTTTGTCAGCAGGCGTGTCACCAAGGATCCTCTGGTCGAGTTTGTGAAAAACACAAACCCGGTAACTCCCACGGCGCGAGCTGTTCAGGCTGCACTCGACGCGATTGACAACCAATTCGCCTTGTCGACTGGCGCCGTCAGCAACGGCGGCAACTCCCCCTCCCGAGGCCGTTCCAACCAACGTGGCCGTAGTCCCAGCCGTAGTATCAGCCCTTCCCGTGGCGGTCGCGGCGGTCGCGGTGGTCGCGGCGGTCGCGGCGGTCGGTAAGTGAGCGCTTCACATCCTCCCCCCACCAGCGCGCCTTCTCCGAGCGCGCATACCCATGGACAGGCCCTTCGGGACCTGTTCTTCCGCACGTTCGTTTTCTTGTCTCATCACCACGTCGGTCCGCACTCCTGTCGCGAACACAACCGCACTTCCATGTCCCGGGTCCACGTGATCTTTCCCCAATCGTCTTCTTTCGCTTTTTTTTCTACGTCCTCCGCGTTCTCGTCGTACAGAGCGACGGGGGAGGCGTCGTAGGGCGCAAACCGCGAGGTGGTGGCGTCGTCTTCCTCCTGAAAGCAGAAGGATGGCTTCCCCGTGACCTCCAGGTCGTTTCTGCGGTCGCGGATGCCACGGAGGGCATCGCGGAACGCTTCCGCGTCACCGCCCAAGTCGTCGAGCAGGGAACGGAGGACGTGCCACTCGAATGGCGGAGGTGGGTAGGCGGCGGCGTCATTCGACGTCTTCGAAGACGTCCTCGCGTGCACCTGGTTCCAGACGTCCAGGATGAGCGCATCTCGCGCCAGCGTGTCTTTCGTGCCGTCCCCCGCGTCGTGCTTTTTGACGTTGTAGTCGTAGGATAACCGGCGGAGTCGTCGGAACTCCGGCGTCGCGCGCACTGCGGCCTCCACCTCGCGCTCTACCGAAGCCTCGTCTCCTCCTGGTCGTCCGTTGTGACCGCGACCGGTCTGCAGGGCGTGGTAGTGGTCCAGCACCTCGGCTTCCGCAGGCAGGCGGTCGAGCAGGCGGGCGTACACCTGCAGCACCACGCGAAGGACGTGTTCGTCGGGGACGGTCCTCACTTCGGAGCGTCGCGTCTCGTCCTTTTCCAGGAACGGCACGTACGGCGGTCGTCGAAGGATCGGAGCGTACGCGTGTCCGTCCTCCGGGTCGTCGAAGCCGCTTTCGTACAGAGAAGCCGCGAATTCGGAATGCGGAGGACGTCGCTGCAGGTGTTCCGTCACCTGTCTTTCCGTCATGCCCCCTCGCGTCATGGCGCGGACGAAAGCGCTCTTCTCGGAGGCGGTGGGCATACGGTCCAGGACCGCGACGTAAATGTCACGCACCGCCTCTCCCGCCTTCTTATCTTCGTTCCCGTCTGCGAAGAACGTCTCCTTTCTTCGGCGATGTTGCAGAGGCGGCAGCAGGACGCCCACGAATTCCACGGCCGCGAGGGCTGCGAGGGCCACCAGTGCCGCCGAGACCCCCAGGACACCGCGGTACGAAGAAGAGCAGCCCGTCATGTGCGTGTGTTTTCTTACACAGTGAATAGGAAAAAGACGGGTGGATAAAAAAGAGGCGGGCGTGCGACGAGGAGAGGACACGGACGGCGCCATGCTGTACGACGACTACGCGGAGTGCGCGCAGCGCTACAAGGAGCTGTACGGCGAGGCGGTGTTGGTGGCGTACGAGGTCGGCAAGTTCTACGAGTGGTACAACTGCGACGGCGACCGAGGATGTGACGTCCGCGGCGTGTGCGAACTCCTCAACCTGGTGTGCACGCGAAAATCCAAGGCTATTCCGGAGATCTCGCGATCTAACCCCCTGATGGCGGGCGTCCCGGTCAGCGCCTTCCCCAAGTACGTGCCCACCCTGTTGGACGCGGGCTACACGGTGGTCGTGGTGTCCCAGGTGCTCGTGAGCGAGGGAGACACGCCGTCCTCCAGGGTCTTCGATCGCCGCGTGACGGAGGTGCTGAGCAAAGGCACGTACGTTCCCTCGTCCGTCACCTCCGCGGAGCACCCTCATCATCGCCCCGTCTGTATGTGCATCTGCCTGGACTGGCACAGAGAGTCGACTGCCATGCCCGGACCGGTACATGACCGGCGTGCCGCTTCTGCGTCTTCGCCCGCGGTGGTGCACGCCGGGTGCGCCTACGCCGACGCCTCCACGGGGGCGTGCGCGTGCTGCGAGGTGAATTCCACACGCACGGACGTCGGCGCCGCCCAAGACGAGTTGCACCGCATCGTGGCCGACTGGTGTCCCACGGAGGTCCTGTTGGTGGGACGACGTCCGCCCGGCTTCGACGTCCGCGCTTTTTCCTACCACCTGGGCATCGATCCGGAAGACGTGCGGGACCGTCTGAGGCCGAAAGAAAGCAAGAAGGAAGAGGGGGAAGAGGAGGATGAGGAGAGCAGGAAGACAGCCGAGACGACGTGTTTCTCGACGAAACACCACGAGCACGTGTTGAGACGCACGTACGGCGCGCACTCCACAGGTTTCCTGTCGGTCACGGAGGCGCTGGATCTGGAGATGCACCCCCACGCTCGGGCGGCCTTCGTGGCGCTCTTGACCTTCTTGGAGGAGCACGGAGAGCGCTGCGCGACGGGAATGCGTCGCCCCCACGTGCGCCAGGATGACTTTGTCGAAGGAGACGACGACGACGACGACGAGACCACCACCGCCTCATCGCAGAGGAGGCGTCTGACGTTGAGCTACAACGCTGCGCGTCAGCTGGACGTCATCTCTTTCTCTTCGAGGGGGGGCAGCGGCAAGGCGTCCCTCGCGAAGGACGGTACGCTGCACGGACTGCTGGACGTGTGTGTCACATCCCAGGGCAGGAGGTTCATGCGCGAGCAACTGATGGCCCCCTTGACGGACGCCGGGGCCGTCCGTCGGCGCCTGGACGCCGTGGAGTTCGTGATGGAAGGGAGGCGGTACGTGGAAGTGCGGAACGCACTGGGTCGCGTGATCGATCTGGAGCGCCTGTTCCGACGGCTCGTGGTGGGCACCGGGGTGCCGCGCGACTTCGAAAGTCTGGAGGACGCCCTGTGCGCGACGACGGCTGCGACGGAAGCAGTCGTTCACTCTTCATCTTCTTCTTTTTCCTCGTTCGTCGCGAAACTACGGTCGGACGTCGCCGTCCTCTGGGAATCCCTGTCGGACCTGGCGTCCTCGAAGGACGACGGCGGTGGCGGCATCAACAACAAGACGGGAGACGCCGCCTTCGAAAGGAACGTGTTCCGGAGAGGGGTGCGCCCCGACCTCGACGCGCTCCAGGAACGGGCGGACGGTCTCCACGCCAATTTCATCGCAACGTGTCGGGCCTGCAACCGCCATCTCCCGCTGACCGGAGGCCACGCGGCGTTCCGTCTGGATGTGACCACCGCGGTTCCTTCTTCGCCTTCATCCCCCGCTTTCCGACAGTACGCAATCACGGGTACGACGAAGCGCTGCGCCTCTTTGCTGAACCAGCTACGCGAGGCCGGAGGAAGGACGCACGACGGCGACATGGTCGGACCGGCGACGTCGGTCTTCCTGCGTCCGGCGAACGCCAACGCTTCCCAGGTGTGGACGCCCGCCATGGAAGCCTGGAACGCGGAAGCCATCGAAGTCGACGCGGCCCTGCGTTCCGGAGCGAAGGAGGCTTTCTCCGCGTTCGTGAAGGATTTCGTATCCGATCACCGGGACCGCATGTGGCGCTTGGTGACCGCGGTGGCCTATTTGGACTTCGTGGCTGCGGGGGCGTACGTCGCGGACGATCGCAGGTACGTCCGGCCTCGTGTCAATTACGCCGGTCCTTCGTCTTCCTCTTCGTGCGGATCGTCGTCTTCGTCTTTTCGCGCTCGAGGCTTGCGGCATCCGGTGGTGGAGGCGCTGAACCGGGACGTCCCTCACGTGAGCAACGACGTTCGGCTCGGTGTGTTCGACGACGGAGATACGGTGCCTCCGGTGGGACTGCTGCTGTACGGCATGAACGCCGCGGGCAAGAGCTGTCTGATGAAGGCGGTGGGGCTGGCGGTGGTCATGGCGCAGGCGGGGCTGTTCGTGGCCGCGGAGGAGCTGGAGCTGGTGCCGTTCCGCCGGATCCTCACGCGCATCCAGTCGCGTGACGACCTTTGTCGCGGTCAGAGCACCTTCATGGTGGAGATGGCGGAGCTGCGCAACATGCTGCGGCGCTGCGACGCGCGCAGCCTGGCCATAGGCGACGAGATCTGTTCGGGGACGGAGGCGGTCTCGGCGCTGGCGGTGGTGGGGGCGTCCGTGCGTCACCTGGTGCGCGCCCGCGTCCCCTTCCTGTTCGCCACCCACCTGCACGACCTCACGTCTCTCCTGGATCCGGAGGTGGCGGAGCGGGTCCGGGTGTGTCACCTGCGCGTACACTACGACCCGGTCACCCAGGACCTGGTGTACGACCGCAAGCTGTGCGAAGGCCAAGGCGCGACGGTGTACGGCCTGGAGGTGTGCAAGGCCCTGGACATGGGAGCCGATTTCTTGGACGAAGCGCACGCGCTGCGGCGCCGGGTGTTGGGCATGCCGCAGCAGGCTTTCGGCGCCGCGGCCAAGCCTTCCCGTTACAACGCGCGCGTCCTGGTGGACGTGTGTCGCGTGTGCGAAAAACGACAGGCGGAGGAGACGCACCACATCCGACCGCAAAAGGAAGCGGACGCCCGCGGCTACATCCAGCATTTCCACAAGAATGCGGCGTTCAACCTGGTGCCTCTGTGTGGCGAGTGTCACGACGCGGCTCACCGCGGGGATCTGGACATCCGGGGCTACATGCAAACCAGTCGCGGTGTGGTGCTCGACGTGACGGACCGGAGGAGGACGAACTGCTGATACAGTCTTGCTAACTGATTTTGAAACACCAGGCATCGACTTTGAGAGTGGTTCTTTTTTCGAACAGTCGACACCGTCGACAGGTTTATCGCGTCCACTCTCACGTCGCCCGGCGTCATGAACACTGGAGCTCCAGGAGACAAGTGTGAGACAACGCTCGCTCGGATCCGTTGCGGGTTCCGACGCCGGAGAACGACACTTCCGAAGACTCCGGGCATGCCACGGTGACTTCACCGTCACCATAGAGGATCCGCTGTCAAGGAAGAGAATGAACGAGACTGTTGTGGTGTTTCGTTTCCAATTTGACACAGTGTATGGCCTTGAGGTGGACTTCCAGGAAGGACGATGAAGAAGAAGAAGAAGAAGAATCCGGCGGACGTGGCGAAGCGGCGCAGCCGCAATCCGCGAGAAAGACTGCACGGAGTGGGCGGTGGATAAAGGGAGCCTGACCATCGTCGAGTGGCTGCACGACGGAAGCCATGGATCGGGCGGCAGGCAACGGGCACCTGGACGTCGTCAAGTGGCTGCGCGATGTACGCAACGATTCGAACGCCGAAAAACGGCCGCCCTGATCATTCATGCCTGCGTCAACACCGTACGCGACACGAGCGGGTCAGGACGGAGATCGTGGCAATGCTGGAACCTCGTACCGACGCGTAACGGCCCGACGTACGTGGAGTTGATGGGCTTCCTCATGTCGTCCGTGGTGTCGATCGCCAGAGTCGACGGCCCGCCGGTCAGGTTCAGGCCGTACGCGAACCCTTTGGCCTTTCGCGTCTTTTTCACGCCGAGGGACACGAGATCATGGGGGATGCGAGAGCGACGGATGTTTTGGGTTTTCCGGGAGACCAGGTAATCGTACACGCGATCCACGACCTCGTTGGCGTACGCCGTCACTTCGTCGTTCTTGTAGGTGCACACGAATTCTACGGTGTTCAGGCGCTGTTGGTCTCCGAACACATGTTCGTCGGCATCTTCATCGGCCTCCTTTTCTTCTTCCTCGTCTTCTTTTTCGAGCGTCGTTCCGGTCCCGGAAGAGGCGGCTTCGACGAGCAATGCGTCCAGCATCTCTCTGAAATGGCGGAGGAGGGACACGTTGCGGGTGTCGAGAACCACCCCTCGCAGCGCGTCCAACAGCTTCGATGTGCGGAAGTCGGACGGGAGAGGAGATCGCGTGACATCATCCTCCGCCTTGAAGACGCACACGAATTCCGGGAGGCGATCGTATTCGATATTGGACGCGTCGCCATGTCCGTGCAAGGATGCCACATACAATTTCCGATCGATCCTGTTCATGTACACCCATTCGCGCTTCGGGAGAACTGCGTCTGTCTTCTCGATCGGGTGTGTACCAGGTACGACGATGCCGGTGCGAACGAGGGAGTCGGAAGGCGGAACCTTCCATGTCTTCACGAGGTCGCAGGGACACTCGTCGAAGTGATCGTAGGCCGTCATCTTGCTGAAGCTGTATTCGCTGGGCGATTTCCAAAAGTCTTCCATTTTCAGATCGCGACCGGGAGTGGTAACGATTCCGGGTCCTTCGTTCGTCTCGTTAGGCACGAGAGCGTACGAAAAGTCGGAGATGGCTACCGTCCCGTCCACCGTCCAATTTGCATCGTCTTCATCTTCGTCCCCGCTCTTGTTGCACACGGAGGACGTCGCCTCGATTCTGGATTCGGGAAGGGAGTTACCAGATTCGGAGACGTCGACTCCCTTGACATCCTCGATGAACTGTTTCGCTTTTTTCCCTCCGCGCTCTCCGTTTCTCAACATCGTCACCGCGATGTCGATCGCCTCTCCGACGGGCACGAACGACCCGGAAGCGATGATGCCTCGATGGTGTTCGGAGACGTGCAGCTCGAAGGTCTTTGTATTTTCCCCGTCTGCGTCTTCTTTTCCTTCTTCTTCCTGTACCAATGTGTTGTCATCTTTTTTCTTCCCGTCCACTCCCTTCGCGTCGGTGTATGGATACGTCTGTCCGAATGTTTCTACGACCAGATGGGAGGGACTGAGATGGTGACAGAAAGGTTGCTTGACGTCCCACAACTGTTTTCGATCACGCCAGGTCGCATCCACATCCTCTCGGTTCTTTTCGTATCCATTCTTTTCGCACACGCTCTCCTTTTCCATCCGTCTCTCCACCAGATCTTCCGCGTCTCTCCGCCTCCGAAAACTGTCGGCTTGGACCACGAGGTCCAACAGGTGATCCGCAGACAGCACGACCCTTCTCTCTCCATCTTCCGCACATTCCCGTGGTTCGATGCATCGCTCCATCTCTCCGACGAAGCGATATCCCCGGACTACTTTATCCTCTTTTCCCTTTACGGCGACCACCTGACAGTCACGCTTCCTCCGGTCAGACACGGAACACGACGGAAAGACAGAAGACAGAAGCGCTTCCAGGGGAGGAAGGCGGGAGGAGGAGGAGGAAGAGGTCTCTTCTTCTTTCTCTTCGCCGCCTCGGCGCTCCCCGGCGTCTTCGAGGTACGTGGCGAACTTGGAACGCACGAAAGGCAGGAATCGCGTGCGAAAAAAAGTCTCCGCATCGGATTCGACGTCCCGGAGGTGCCAGATGCCGGCGAAAGCCGGGGCGAGGAAGGCGTCGTCGAAGCGCTTCCACGCCATGTCCCCCAGGAGGCGGTCCCGCATGGAGCCCACGTCGTAAAACACCTCGAAGTCCTCGACGGCCTCTTCGCTGCCGTACGCCGACCGAACGTCGGCCAAGGTGGTGCGCGGTGCATCGGTGGCGCAGACGCGGAGGTGGTAACGACCATCGTCCTCGCCGTCGCCCCTCATCTTCTGAAGGCACACCAAAACGTGCGAGCGACGTCCGGTGGCGGCGGTCATCTCCGTACCGTCGTGCATGGATGTATGCCTACACGATGTATGTATACATAGACCGAATAAAAAAACGCACGACCTCCTTCGACTCCGCGGATCCGAACGCACTTCAGACGCACTCCGATGGATGATCATTGAAACGGCATCTCGACCGCGATGTCCGGGGGAGGCATCCAGAAGCACCATCCTAACTCGCGGCGCACGTTGTCCGGGAGATAGAACACGGACTGCTCGGGAAACGGAGGACCTTCTTCTTCTTGTACTTCTTCTTCTCGGTGGCCATTTCGCGGGAGGTCTTGGGTCAGAGGGACGAACGGGGAGCGCTCGTCGTCGTCCCACGACGAAGACCTCTTATCCTGCTTCCCGCTATCGTCCCGCGTCTCCTCGGCTCGAGTCGCCGTTTTCGAGGGAGCGCGTCCGTTCTCCATGTTCGCGTTACCCCTCCCGGGGTGTGAGTTGCTTATGCCTGATACGTGGAAGATTCCACATCCGCTGCGCACGCGTTCATACGCGACATCGTGCGAGAGCCGCTGGAAATAAAGGCGAAACACCACCACACTTGCAGTACGGACACGAGATGAACAAAGCTCGTCAGGAACTGGAGAAACAATCGCAGATCACAGAAGCCCTCCGGCGCCGGCAGGACGACTTGTTTTCCGAGTTGTGGGAGGGAGATGAGGTATCGGAGAAAAAGACGCAGCTACAGCAGGAGTACAAGAGGAACGTCGACGAAATGTACGCAGCGATCGACAGAGCGAATGACCTTTTGTACGAATGCTCCGGCGTGAGGCGATCGGGATCGGGATTCCGCTACTTGTCGGGGAATAATGATACAGCGCTGCCAATCAAAAATGAAACACTCGAGGTGCGTTCGATCTCCTCGAATAATTTGATCAGCCATAATGAGAGAGGGAGGAGGAGCGTGTTCACTCAGTGTTTCATTTTTTATTTGACACAGTGTACAGGGCCGGCGATACAAAAACCATACGGAGGCACCGCGTCTCCGTTCCTCGCAAAGCAGTCGGGGGGAAAGCTGAAAAATGATTAGACGTCTTTCGGGTCCTGGAGGGCAACCGAGGAGAAGATCGCGATGGTCGAAAGGAACCCCAGAAGGCCGGTCATCATCGGCTACGGGACCGGCAGGGGGCAACGGAGGCGGGCACAAAGGAGAACAAGCGGTCCCCGTGAAAGCCATGTACCGCGCCTTCCTGGAGGCCTTCAAACGCCATCGTATCCTCGGGAGCGTCCTCAACGTGTGGGAGCATCTGACTACGCAAATGTGTCACCGCTGCCACGAGATGACGAAACCTTGCATCGTCCCATGGACACCAGAAGACGTGGAAAAAGAAAAACAGCGTCTCACGAGCATCTGGGAAGTGAGACGCCGTGAAGCCATGGAACAGGGAGCGGACATTCCGCCATTGGAGCTACATTCCGACGAGGAGCTCTTTCGCCGTCAGAAGATTGATCGTGACTTCCGACGTCCGGCTCCGCCGGACGGAGGCCGCGATCGGCTTCGCCGACGCGTCCGGATTTGTGAGCACTGCTGAAGCTCGTCATACCAACCCTGGAAGTTGCGTAACCGGGACTTCAACACCGCCATCAACATATTGACACTCTCGGAGACGACTCTGAGGGGTGAAGAGCGACCGACGTACCTCTGCACCCAGAGGGCTGCATGCCCTCCGAGAAGGCGGAGGAGGACGGCCGCCGCTTCTGTACGAGATGAAGAAGACGTCGCTTGATCCCCACGCTTTCACTAAGGTTGAATTACGCCATGTTCCATTCTATCTTTCCATGGTGTACCCGTCATCCGAAGACATTTCGCGTATAAACATCTCGCAAAGACGGAGGTGGCTACGGACATCATCACATCATGACGACGCGTCTGTCACCCAACGGCTACTCCTTACCCAAGTCGGATTTCACGGCCGAAGAACTGGCGACCCTGAAACGCGAGCTCACCGCGGTACCCCTCGTCGCCGGGGGTAAACCGTCCGTCGGAGGTCCTCCGCAGCAGTCCTTCCATGTCTGGCAGGAGAGCGCGACCCGCATCTACCTTCCCAAGTGTTTCGGACTCGCCCGCTTCGGGGCGCCCGCCAAGGACACGCTGCCCACGGGCTCCGCTTTGCCGTCTTCCCTGCGGTTCCGCGGAGAGATCCGACCGGAGCAGGCGCCGGCCGTGGAGGCCTTCATGACCGCTGCGGCCGACCCGCTGCGTCGCGGAGGCATCGTGTCTTTGCCGTGCGGCGGGGGCAAGACCGTGATCGCGCTGAACATCGTGGCTCGGGTGGCCAAGAAGACCATGATCATCGTGCACAAGGACTTCCTGCTGCGGCAGTGGCACGAGCGCATCTCCGCCTTCCTCCCGGACGCGCGGGTGGGCCTGGTGAAGGCCAAGACCGTGAACGTCCGCGACAAGGACGTGGTCATCGCCAGCCTGCAGAGCCTGAGCATGAAGGAGTACGCCGACGATGACATCTTCGCGGGTGTGGGTCTCCTGATCATCGACGAGGTGCACCGCACGGGCACCGAGGTGTTCTCTAGGGCGCTTCAAAAGGCCAGCGTCTCCTGCTGCCTCGGGCTTTCCGCGACGGTGGAGCGCAAGGACGGCATGACCAAGGTGTTTTCCTGGTTCATCGGGGGCGTCGTGTACGCTCGCGCTCCGGCTACCGACGACCGCGTGGACGTCGCGCTCTGCACATACAACCACTCCAGTCCGGAGTACGGTGACGTCCCGGAGATCTCCGGGAGCGGCAAGCCCAACGTGTCGCGCATGATCAACAACGTGACCTCATTCCCCCCGCGCACTCGTGCCATGTGCGACGCGATCCTCGAAGTGCTGCACCGAGAGCCCCGACGGCGGGTGCTGGTCCTGAGCGACCGCAAGCAACACCTTCGCGACATCGCAGACCGTCTGAGTACGTCGACCACCGTGGGGATGTACGTGGGCGGCATGAAAGCCGCGGACCTCGAGGCGTCACAGGACCGCACCGTCATCCTGGCGACCTACAGCTTCGCCAGCGAGGGCTTCGACGTGCCCGGACTGGACACCCTGGTGCTCGCTTCGCCCAAGACGGACATCGAGCAGTCCGTGGGTAGAGTGTTGCGTCAACGGGCGGCGGACCGTGCGCGCGTCCCTCTCGTCCTGGACGTGGTCGACGGCTTCTCGGTGTTCCGGATTCAGGCGCAGAGACGTAAAGCGTACTACAAGAAGCGCGGATACCGTATGTCGAGGCGTCCGCTCTCTTCCTCCTCTTGTGACGAGGCGGATCGGAAAGAAGAAGATTCTGCGTCGCTCGCGGCGACGGCCTTTTCTTTCCGCGATGAAGACGACGGCGAAAAAAACGGTGACGACTGGTAACACGTGAATGGCATCATCTTACAAGGACGAGACGTCCCTGTGCGATCGCAAGACGTCGGCGGAGAGGCTGCGAAAGAAGCATCCTGGCCACGTGCCGGTCGTGATGGAACCGGCGAAGAAGAAGGAAGGCGACGGCGGCGGAGAAAGTTCGCAGCCACGGCGCTGCAAGTTCATCGTGCCCGCGGAATACACCGTGGCGCACCTGGTGTACATGCTGCGACGCAGGCTGCAAGAGCAGACGAATCGGACGTGGCTGCAGCGACACCAGGCGGTGTTCGTGTTTCTCGCGGATACTCATTCGCTCCCGCCGACCTCCGCGACCCTGGGAGGCCTCGACGAGGAACATCGGGACGAAGACGGGATGCTGTATCTGAGTTTCGCCAAGGAACACACGTTCGGATGAGCGGCGTCGGCTCCGCACGTTTTACACTGTGTCAGAGAATATCATGAAACACTGAGTGAACGCGTTCCATGACCTTCTCTGACAGCGGATTCTCTGTGGCGACGATGCTCGGAAGCACACGCCACCGTGGCGTATAGCCTTCGGAAGAAAATTCCGTATCATATTCAAGGAGATCGAACGCACTTCGAACGCACTTCGAGTGTTTCGTTTTTGATTAGCAGCGCTGTATCTTTTTCGGAAGTCACAACATCGAGGAGGACCATGCAAGAGGAGTGGCACCGCAAAAACGTCCCTCTCCCGCCTGACGGCGTCGACCTGATTTCGCACTGCGTCGAGCTGCTTCCAACAAACGCCAAAGCTTTGATCAGTATCAGCACACGTGAGGACACTGACACGAACGTGTTTACCGTAGAAGCGAAAGGAGCGTCGGTATCCGTGAACGTTTCTGCGCTTATCCGCAAGCTTCCGGTGCCGGCGACGACGACGTCCACCGACGACCGTTTCTCCTATATCGCGTTCCGTCAGTTCGTCTGTAATCGGTTGTATTCCGCGGTGCGCTTGGTGCATGAATTGACGTCTGCCCCTTCTTTCCAGTCTCCCTTGGAAATCGAAGAGCTCATGGAGAGCCTGAAGAAGAGGCTTGATGACATCCGTGTGGGCGTGGACGGCCGTCTGAAACGAACAACTAACGACAAGTGGCTTATCACCGCCAATCACACGATCCAACCCTACACGGTCGAGGACCATCTGCGAAAGCTGAAGCGGGACGCGGCGAACGGCGTGCCTCTCGACAAACCTCCGTCGGTCGTGGACGTCCCCGAAGACAAAGACGTCGTCGTGTACGTGGTCGGCGATCTGGAGGGTCAGCTGCACATCCTCATGAACTTCCTGTTGCATGAAGGTCTCATCGAATTGAAAAAAGGGGGGGAAAACGACGAGATGTACGCCAAATGGGTCGGTAAATCCAACGAGTATGTCGTTCAAGTGGGTGATCAGGTGGACGCTACGCGTTGGAAAACGACCCGAACGTTCGATCTCATGGTGCCCATCTGGACGGACTACCTGGAGGTCATCAGCGGGGGGCACATCACGAGCATCAACGGCAACCACGAGTGGATGAACTCTCCTCACGCTAAAGATGGAAAACATCCGGCAAAATCACATCCGCCGTTCGATTACGTGCACGAAGAGAACGCCGCAAAGACGAATGTCGGATTCAAAATGTATGACAATCCATACGGCGATAATCAGAAGAAATATAAGTATTTACCCAAGCGCATGAAACTGTTGGAGAAAACCGGGCCCGTGGGAAGGATACTATCCCGTCGCAATTACGTCATCGCCATTCGCAACGCTCTCTTCTCTCACGCGGGCATCCGAAACGAAGACGTCCAATACCGGAATCATCACATAGATCGCGTAGGCAGCAAGCGTCCTCGTCTCGATAGATCCGACATGTCCAGATTCATAGTGTCTAACATTCTGGATGGAGTGAACGCCATACCATTCGATGAAGCTATGAGTTCTGACACGATCCAGAACAGGAATTACGAGTTTTACGACACAGAGGGTAACATCAGTAAATATAAAAGCTCTCATGACTCATATGCAAATCAGAAAAAGGGTCCTCTGATGTTCACCGAGTTCTTTCCGGACACGCGCCTGACGGGGGCGAACCTCATGGTCACCGGCCACAATAAATATCCTAGGATCTCGTTCTGGGACGAAAAAGGCGTCCACGGGCAGTTGACAAGCGAGTGGATGTTGGAACCCGCCCGTCGCTACGTCATAGGCGTCGATAACATTTACGAGAAAAATTGCGCCATTCATTGTCTACGTCTGACTCTGACTCCGAGAAAGAACGAAGACGACATACACGACCGAATGGATGTCATCAAGCTGAGTCCTGACGCTCCGACGTACGACGATAAATACGACGAGGACCGCATCCTGGGAATCCTGCTGAAAGAGGACGCCCCGATCATGGTCCCGGGGCGAGAACTCGGTCATCTTCCGCTCACGAGTCCATCG
>Ga0209937_1000219_pt1 | contig 19694 bp, 23 predicted proteins | sample SalPon1_B_H2O_MG_FD_185699 | JGI IMG/M metagenome (GOLD analysis project Ga0209937, IMG submission 185699) | Salt pond water microbial communities from South San Francisco under conditions of wetland restoration - Salt Pond MetaG R1_B_H2O_MG... | ecosystem: Environmental > Aquatic > Non-marine... | reverse complement strand
GACTCATCACCGCGCTTGCCGACGGCACCCGTAGCCCCCCACCGATCCGGGAGGCCCACGCCGCAGCTACCTCAGCACGTCGATGATGGAGGCGGGGTCGAACCGGACCGGGTCGGTCACCGGGACGCCTAAATTGGTGGCCATCTCGGCGATCGCCCTCTCCGCGGTCGCGAGCCCGAGCCCGTGGGTGTTCAAAACACCCGCCACAACTCGCGCGGGGTGCACGGGCGCAGCGAGCGATTCGTACAACTCGGTGAGTGTCTCCAAAGGCGGAATCGGGACTTCAGGGTAGCCACGAACATGTGCCCGATCGGCACTGTGTGAGAGCACCAGCGCATCCGGTCGGGCCCCGTGGAGCAGCGCCATGGTCACCCCAGAATAGGCGGGATGGATGATCGATCCCTGCCCCTCCACCAGGACGAGTTCGTGGTCCAGAGTCGCCGCGGCGACCGTCGCCTCGACGGCGCCGGCGGCGAAGTCCGCGATGACACGGTCGACGACCACCCCGGTGCCGGTGATCATCACCCCTGTCTGTCCGGTGGCGACGACCCCCACATCGATGCCTGCAGTCCGAGCAGCGTCCCGCAGAGCCATCGTGGCGGTCATCTTGCCCGTCGAACAGTCGCTGCCGACGGTGAGTACGACTCGCCCCTCACCGGGATGGGGTGTTCCCGACGCGACACGCGGCTCCGGCGACACCGCACGCACGTCCCACAGCTCGACATCCGCCTCCTCGGCGCGGGCCGCGATCGTGGGGTCCTCAGCCAGCTGGTCGTGCAGCCCGGCCCAGATGTCATACCCAGCATCGATCGCCTGGAGAATGGCCCTCCGCAATGGATCCGACAGTCCACCGCCGATGGGGGCGACACCCACGACTGCGACATCCGCTTGTGGCGCAGCCTCGACGGTCCGCGTGAACGGGACCGGTGGGAGGTCGGCTATGCTCGCATCGACGGTACTCCCAGGTGGTTGGTCCGGGTCGACGATGGCGACAATGGGGTCTGAGCCGTAGCGCAGAAGTCCGATCGCGGTCTTCGCGCGATCGGGGAAGCCACCGTGGGTGAGCAGCAAGAGGCGGCGGTCACGATTTCGTGCCATGATGAACTTCAACGCGGTGTGCGCAAATAGAGCGAGGGCTTGGGGCATCTCAATAGGGTTATGTACCTGAAATCTGTTTATCAAATGATGTCAACACGAATCAACAGACGTCGATTTATTGCCGCTGCAGGTGCGACAGGTCTGGCAGGCCTCGCCGGCTGCACCGGTGGTGAGGAACCCGCAGAGGAGCCAGCGGACGAGGAGCCGGCCGTCACACAGGTCTCCTGGCATGCTGGGGGGACCGGTGGGACCTACTACCCGCTCTCAAATGAGGTCAAATCCGTCGTCGAGGGGGTCAGCGACTACACCGTTCAGGTACAATCGACCGGTGCGTCCGTTGAGAATGTCGGGTCGCTCGCAGCGGGTGAGGCGGACTTCGCACTCATCCAGAACGATGTCGGCTTCTTCGCCAAGAACGGCACTGGCATCGACGCGTTCGACGGCAACCCAGTGGAGAGCCTGATGGGTGTCGCCACGCTCTACCCAGAGACGATCACGATCGTCACACTGGCTGATACGGGTATCACCTCGACAGCCGACCTTGCGGGGGCGGTGATCAATACGGGTGATCTGGGATCGGGCACGCAGGTGAACGCCACGCAGATCCTCGAAGCATTGGGCATCAGCGACTATGATGAACAGAATGCTGGCTTCTCTACGGCAGCGGACCAGCTACGCAACGGTGACATCGATGCAGCATTTGTGGTTGGCGGATGGCCGGTGGGCGCGATCGCCGACCTGGCGACCACGAACGATGTTGTGCTCGTCCCGATCACCGGCGATGACCAGGATGCGGTCCTGGACGCGGCGCCGTTCTATGCCGCCGATACGATACCCGCAGGGACCTACAGCGGTGTCGACAGCGATACACCGACGGTGTCCGTACAGGCGATGATCGCCACCCGCGAGGGGCTCGATTCGGGTGTGGTCGAGGACATCACCACGGCACTGTTCGACAACCTGGACCAGCTGACGATCAAGACGGACTTCATCTCCGTCGAGTCTGCGCAGGACGGGATGCCGATCGAGTTGCATCCGGGCGCCGCCGCTTACTTCGGCTGAGCGATGGCCCCCCCGCGGGGAGCACTCATCCTCGTCGTGCTCCTGGCGGTGGGCACAGCAGCTTCGCTCGTGGCCCCAGCACCGACACTGCTGGTCACTGACACTGACAGCGGGGCGGTACTATACAGCACGACCGTGTCTGATGGGCAGACAGTAAAGTTGGAGTACACACACTCGGTGGAGCGGTCACCGGTGAAAGAGCACTACCGTATCACCGGCGGCACACTGCGACAGACGCTCATCATCTTCGAGTCGTACGGGTGGGGGCTGCCGACGGGTGCGGACGTCGAGCGCATCGGGGGGCAGTTTCATGCTCCGATGGACCGGAGCTTTGATGAACTCATGATCACACCCGGGCCGATCGCAGACCAGCGGCTGACCGTCGGGGAGACACAGCTCGCTCTGTATGAGCTCGCCGGCCGCTCGTCGGTGCGGATCTCGATCGAGTATCGCAGATGGCACCGAGTGTGACGGAGGACCTCTCGGCTGATACGGCGGCCGTGGATGAGTTCGACCGCCGGCGCGATCTGCGCGGGCCAGCAGTTGTCCTGGTGGCACTCGTCGGGGCACTGTTCAGCCTCTTCCAGATCCATCTCGCAGCGCGTGGGTTCATTTTTGAACTGCCCGTTCCCGGGGCAGAGCCGATCCGGCTGGCCGCACTGCAGCAGCTGCAGATCAACGCGGTCCACGTGGGGCTGGCACTGGTGCTCACCTTCCTGATGTACCCCGGTGGGTCGGGGAATGGACGCATCGCGAGGATGGTCGATGCGGCAGCGGCGAGGCTTCCAGGGGACGGGGCGGTCGCCAGCGTACTGGCGGCTCCGCTTGATGCGCTGCGTTGGGTGCTGAGCGGCACGGACCGGGACCGTGTCACACCCATCGACTGGGCACTGATCGGTGTGGTGCTCTTGGCGGTCTGGTACTATCTCACTGAGTTCGATGAAATCCTTCGCATGCGGGCGCTCGGGCTGGATGCGGGCCGCGTGCTCGGCGAGGTCTATCCGGTCGCTGCGATGACGATGCGGTGGCCGATCATCGGCGAATCCTCCTGGGCCTACCTGCTGGGGCTCGCCGCATTCCTGCTGGTGCTCGAGGCGACACGGCGAGCGCTCAGCGTGTATCTGATGGCGATCATCGGCGCCTTCGGGGTGTACGCGAAGTATGCGTACCTGATCCCACGCGACATCGCGATCGTCGCACCACTGTCGACACCCGAGGCATCCTGGGCGACGATCGTCCGGAACTTCTGGTACACTGACCAGGGCATCCTCGGCATCCCCGTCCTGGTGTCCGTACAGTTCATCTACATCTTCATTCTCTTCGGTGCGTTCCTCGAGCAGTCGGGCGCAGGGCGGTGGTTGATCGATCTCGCATACACCGCGACGGCCCGAAGACGGGGTGGGCCAGCGAAGGCATCGATCCTTGCATCGGGGTTCATGGGGACGATCTCGGGGTCATCGATCGCGAACACGGTGACCACAGGTGCGTTCACGATCCCGCTGATGAAGCGGTCGGGGTACCGAGCGGAGTTCGCGGGTGGTGTGGAGGCATCAGCGTCCTCCGGTGGACAGGTGCTGCCACCAGTGATGGGCGCAGCGGCGTTCCTGATCGTCGAATTCACCCTCACCCCGTATGCGGATGTGATCGTCGCCGCAGCGGTGCCGGCGGTCGTCTTCTTCGTCGGTGTGTGGGTGATGGTGCATTATGAGGCGGGCCGTGTTGGGATCGGAGGGCACACCGACCTCGACATCCCATCGATGGTCGAGCACTTGCGGGCGGGGTGGTTCTATCTCGTTCCGATCATCCTGTTGCTGTATCTGATCATCATCGAGCGGCTGACCGTCGCGCGGTCGGCGTGGTTCACGCTCGTTGCGATCATGGGGCTGATCGCGCTCATGGCTGCGGATGGACCCGAGACGCGCCGGACCCTCATCGGGACAGCGGCCGCGATCGCCGGGGTCGGTGTGGTGATTGCGCTCGCGATGGGGGCAGACCCCCTCGCGACGTTGGTGGGGTCGAGTGGATGGATCGCCATCATCGCGGGGGCGGTGACGATGCTGCTGCGACCGGATACGCCCAGCCCACTCATCTCGTATGATCCCGGCGTCACAGAGGCGGCTGCATCAATCGGTGACGGGGTGGGACGGCCCGGGCTGTTGACGGGGAAGCTGGGGCAGTATGGGACGTTCATCGGGCGGTCACTGACGACAGGTGCGGAGACCGCCACCGTGGTGGTGATTGCGGTCGCTGCTGCCGGGGTCATCCCTGGGGTCGTCGCGACGACCGGGCTCGGCCCGAATCTCGTCTCGGTCATCACCACGGTCGCTGGAGGGTCACTGGTGCTGCTGCTCATCATCACGGCAATCGGGGCGGTGATCCTGGGGATGGGAATGCCCACCACGGTGACGTACATCATCCTCGTGTCACTGTTGGCTCCTGCGGTGACAGCAGTCAGTGACATTCCCATCCTGGCGGTCCACCTATTCATTCTCTACTTCGGGGTGATCGCCGACATCACCCCACCCGTGGCGGTCGCGGCATATGCCGCGGCGGGGGTGGCCAAGGCCAACCCCTTCGAGACCGGAATCACCGCGTTCAGTCTCTCACTCAACAAGGTGATCGTGCCGTTCGCGTTCGTCTTCTCACCGGGCATCCTGCTGTTGCGACCCGGCGCCGATGGCGCGGCCATCGTCACACTGGGCGATCTGACCGAATGGTCCTATGCGATCCCAGAGGTGTACTTGCCGATCGCGACGATGACCGTCGGTGTCATCGCACTGGCGGCGACGATCATTGGGCACCAGTTCACCGCCGTGTCGCGTGTCGCGCGGGTGGGCTTCGCAGGTGCAGCAGTACTGATGATGGCGCCGCAGTTGCTCACGCTGCCTTTGGGGCTCACAGATGCGGTGGTACCACTGCGACTCGCTGGGGTCGCACTCTTCGCGGTGCTCACCTTGCTGAACCGACGACGATCACGACAGACAGTGCGCGATGACTCGCAGGGCGGCCCGGCCCTCGACGGGTCCACCGAGTAACGGGACGCGGTGGACAGTGCGATCGCCGAAGAGCTCGGTGGCATCGCCGATCGCATCGCGCTGGACCGCCCACCGTGCCGCACAGAACGCACACCCCTCCAGGTCCGGCACCGCGACCGCATCGGCGACCGCCGGCGGAAGGTCCTCCAGCGGTGTCATCAGCCGGTTGACCACCAAGGTCTGGACGGGGATCGCATACGCCTCGAGTCGCTCGAGCAGCCGGGCGGACTCCTGTACGCTCATCTGCTCGGGGATCAGCACGATCCGGAAGTCCGTGCGCCGAGGATCCTCCAGCAGCATGCGGAGGTCCTCGATGCGGCCACCGAGGTCCCCGCCGGCACCCTCAGCACCCCCGAAGAGCCCGCCGAGCTGGTCCCGTACCGCGCTGACGGTATCCATGAGACGGTCGAAGGTCGAAGGAAGCTCCAGCAGCCGCAGCGTGTGACCTGTGGGTGCGGTGTCGATGACGATCCGGTCGTACCGGTCGTCGTCTGCGTACCGCAACAGCTGCTCGACGGCGACGGCCTCATCCGCACCTGGCATCATGCCGAGACCATCCAGCTCTCCGATATCGCCAACAGCGTCGCTGGGGTCGATCTCGACAGCCCACAGCGGCAGGTCCGCATAGGGTCGACTGGGGGTGCTGGTCAGCGGCGTGGCGAAGCTATCGCCCAGGGAATGGGCAGGATCCGTCGAGATCACGAGCGTCTCGAGATCGGCCATGGCCGCGGTCAGTCCGGTCGCCGCTGCCATCGTGGTCTTCCCGACGCCACCTTTACCCCCGTACAGGACGACGGGCGCGACACCATCTGGTGTCGGTGGCGCCAGCGCATCGGCGACGGCTTCGATCGGGACGGTGTTGTCGCCGCTTGCCATGTGACGACCTGGTGACGGACGCACCTACATGCTGTGGTCAGCCCGCGCAAGCTTTGTGGATCGCAGGTGAGGACGGGACATGGAGCCCCCGACGGTAACAGCAGACGTGGCCGAGCTGCTCGAGACTCGTGGGGAGACGGTCGCCACGGCGGAGTCTGCAACAGGGGGCCTGATCGGCTCGCTGCTCACGGACATCCCGGGCGCCTCGGCATACTTCGACCGGGCGGTCGTGACGTACTCATACCGGGCGAAGCTCACCGCATTGGGCATCGACCGTGCGGTGTTGGATGCTGAGGGTGCGGTATCCGCCCCAGTCGCCACACAGATGGCCCAACGGGTACGTGATATCGCCCAGACCGACTGGTCGGTGGCGACCACGGGCGTCGCAGGTCCCTCGGGGGGGACCGCTGAGAGTCCCGTCGGCACGGTGTACATCGGGATCGCCCATGCGGGTACGTGGGGGTCGGAGGCATCGTTCGCACGCGCCCAACGCGTGACCGTCGAGGGGGACCGACAGGCCGTCAAATACGGCTTCGCTGTGGCAGCGCTGGAGCAGCTCGCGGCGGCGATCGCCGCGATACCTGATGCATGAACCGGGGACCGCACATCCTCAACGCATTGGCGTTGGGGGTGGGCGTCAGTGTGGCGGTCGATCCGACCGTGTACCGTGCACTGTGGGACGCGGTCGGGACAGGGACGTCCATCGGGCCGCCGGCGTGGACGGTGATGACAGCACTCGTGGGGGTGACGATTCCGGTCGTGCTGGGGGCGATGATGCCCGACCTCGACACCACCATCGGCCAGCATCGCAAGACGCTGCACAACGGCTTCGTGCTGCTGGGGTTCGTGTGGTTTCCGCTCGCCTTCGACAATCTCCAGTACGTCTGGATCGGTGTTGCGGCCCACCTCTTGTTGGACCTGCTGGGCTCTGACCGGGGTGTTGCGCTCGCGTACCCGCTGCTCGAGCGGGAGCTGCGCAGCCCGGTGCGCTGGCCAGCGCACGGGGGGATGGCCCTCCTTGTCACCGGTGTGATCACACTGGTCGAGCTATGGATGCTGGCGGTGATCCATCTGCGTGTGGTGCCGCTCGCGCACCTCATTCAGTAGACCGACGCCGAATCAAACTCTCCGCAGTACAGCGGTGCACGGGGGTGCGTGGCTGCCGGGGCGGGCGAGCCGACCCGCCGGAGCTTCTGGACGGTGTTCTCCCATCCCAGATGGCTGAACTCGAGTATCCCCTGCAGCTGTGACTGCGCATCGTCGAGCGTCTCGATGCGGCGGACGCCCGTCCCACCGATGGCCGATATCACCGCGTCCGCATCAGGTAATGCGGCCTCGAAGACCGTGACGGTCGCGCCGACGCTGGCCGGCAGGTGTGCGTATGACGAACCGAAGGTGGGCAGGTCGCTGTCTGCGGCGATCGCCCGGGCGCGACGGTTGTGCCGACGGCGTGATTTGAAGTTCTCCACCTCGATCGCATCCAACCGATCGGCGTACGCTGCCACCTCCGCCGCACCGAGGCTGACGGTCGCGAAGCCGGGATGGGGGACGAGCACCGTCGCACCCTGGTCGGTCAGGGCATCGAGGGCGGCCTCCAACTCGATGAAGTCAGGCACAGGTTCGGTCATGCCGACCGCGAGGATGTGCCGGCGTGAGCGCCACCCACCCGTGAAGATTTCACGACCGGGGATCACCGTCACCGGTGCATCATGGTACGCCGCGGCGGTCGCCTCAATCTCTGGGAGGGGGGTGAAGTGGGGAGCATAGACCACCGCATCCACCCCGCGGGCTGCCGCACGGGCGATCACCGAGGGGGACAGCGTCTTGATGTGACAGTCCACCCGTGTCTGCATCATCCACAGGTACGCTGGTCACACCCCTATGCGTTGTGTTCGTGGCACAACAGCTATGCATCCGACACATGCACCTGCGGTATGGCCCCGTGGACCTGCGACATCGACGATTGTCAACAGCGGTTCTCCGACCCGACGGAGCTGGTGATTCACCAGTCCAGAGGCCACCCAGTTCACGTGTGTGGGATCTGTGGGAAGCACACCCCGGATGGGTACTATGCACTCCAACATGCGATCGAGGATCACTCCCGCACTGAGTACATGCGGGCGTACGACGCAAGTGCAGCGGCGCTTCGCGAACGCATGGAGACGCTGGAGCGGCTGAGGCAACTCGTGGACTTCCAAGTAGTCAGATCAGCACTCGATAGCGTGGAATAGTCAGCGTTCGTCGGAATCGAGCACACGAATCTGGTCACCGCGGACCGTGACAGGGATTGGGACCATCGCCTCGTACAGCTCGACGGTCACCTGATCTTTGGTCTCATCAATCCGCTGAACGCGGGCTTTCTCCCCTTTGAATGGCCCGGCGATGAGCTCGATGATGTCCCCCTCACTGATCCCCTCGACATCGGGCGTGGGGGTCAGGAAGTGTTCCACCTCCGCGATCGTGGACTCACCCGCACCACCACCCCCCTCAACTAGCCCCCGAGCATGGGGGATCTCCTCGAGGGCGGTCCGGATCGAATCATCAGACTCCGCCTCGACGAGGACGTAGCTCGTCAACGAGTCTGGGGCCAACACGGCATGGATGTCTGGTTCCTCACGGGTCGCGATCATGTCCGCGACGGTCTGCTCCTGTGAGGCGGTGGTCTTGACCGCATAGATCGTCGGCATCACACACCACCGGGCACAATGGTCATGATCGCGTAGATCAGGAATCCGATGAACCCCACCAGCAGGATACCCGCGCCCGCGATCAGGCTGATCTGGGAGAACTCCTCACGCGTCGGGGTGGTCGCGAGTTTGAGCACGCGGACGTAGCTGGTCATGTCGTACTTCACATCCATCTCTACCGACCCCCCAGTGGTCCAGCGGGTATCATTCTACTGATACCAGTCACTCGACGAAGTCGATGTCCTGCTCATCGGCGTCCTGTTGGGGCGTCGATGGCTGGCTCGCCAGCGGTGACTCACCCCGACCGTAGATCTGGGGGGAACTCACCCCGGTCACGACGATCATCGTCCGCATCGCCCCGTCGATCGAGTCATCCACGGATGTCCCCCAAATGATGCGGGCCTCCGGATCGATCCGCTCGTAGATCTCCTCGACGACGCCCTCGGCCTCCTCGATGGTCATGTCCGCACCACCGGTGACGTTGACGAGGGCGGACGAAGCGCCCGAGATATCCACATCCAGCAGGGGCGAGCGCAGGGCGGATTTGACCGAATCTTCCGCCTTCGTCTCGCTGTCACTCTCCCCAAGGCCGATCATCGCCACACCACCGCGCTCCATGACCGTCTTCACATCCGCGAAGTCCAGGTTGACCAGCCCCGGCTTCGTGATCAACTCGGTGATCCCCTTGACTGACCGCATGAGCACCTCGTCGGAGACCTTGAACGCCTGTCGGACGGGGAGCTTCCCCACAGCATCCAACAGCCTGTCGTTGGGCACCACAATCACCGTGTCTGCGACGTCCCTGAGCCGCTCGAGGCCCGCCTCTGCATTCGTTCGTCGGACCTCCCCCTCGGCGGTGAACGGGGTGGTGACGATCGCGATCGTGAGTGCGTCAGCCTCCTGTGCCGCCTCCGCAACGATCGGGGCAGAGCCCGTCCCGGTCCCGCCACCCAACCCAGCGGTCACGAACACCATGTCCGATGTCGCGATCGCATCCTGGATCTCCTCCTGTGACTCCAAGGCGGCCTCTTCGCCGACCTGCGGTCGCGATCCTGCACCCCTGCCCTGCGTCTTGCGCTCACCGAGGAGGATCTTCGTATCCGCCGCGATCTCGACTAGATGCTGGACATCCGTGTTGGCGGCCACAAGGGTTGCGCCCTTGATCCCCTCCTCAAACATGCGATTGACCGTGTTCCCGCCTGCACCACCACAGCCAATGACCGTGATCTCGGTCTCGAGCTCTCCGAGCACCTCTCGGAGCTGTTCATCGGTCATCGTCCCGCCGCGCGACGCCTGCTCCGTTGCTGGGGCAGCCGCCTGCTCTGCGGCCTCCTCCGCCTGATCGATGGCGTCATTCACGATCGAATCCATACTCACTGCCTGCTTCCCAACCCTAAGTAATCATTGTTCCCCCTCTGCGATGTGCTCGAGACGGATCGGTGCGTACTGTGACCGATCGATCCGATGCACGCTGGCTGGGTCAACCTGCCGACCATCGATCGTGACCGCCTCACCTGACGCGAGTGCCCCGAACAGCGGTCCCTCTGGCACCCCCGCGGCCTGCGCGAGAGCGGGGTCAAGGCGCTCGACAGAGACGGTGACCCCAGTCGCGTCCGCCCAGGTGGGACCGATGAGCCGACTCGACAGGCGCAAGAGACGTGCGGTGACAGCCGCTGCTGCAGTCCTGTCGGCACACAGGGCCACCCCCGTCGGTGGTGCCACCGCTATCGCGGGAGCATACGCGGTCTGCACCGCCTGCGGGTCCCGGTCGGCGAGGCGGTCCAACCAGTCCGGGTCGACCCGATGGGCCACCCCCGGAGGCCCATCGGCACGGTGAGCAGCGACATGCACGTCCGTCCCGATGGGACCCAACTGTGCCTCGATCGCGGCGATCACCGCGGGGGGGATCCCATCGGTTGACCGCAGAAATCCCGCATCCACCCGGCGGATACCAGCCGAATCGAGCGCCATGGCGACCGATTCAGGGATGTCGAGGCACAGCGCGAACGGGGCGTGTGAGGCCACCGCAGCCTCCACTGCCAGATGCGGTCGCTCCTGCAACGCCTCGAGCGACCAGCGCGGGAGCTGGTGACCGCAGGCCCAATCAGTTTCACGGATGATCGGGTCGACAACATCCGGATAGTGGCCATCGCCGATCGCGATGAACTGCTTCGAGCCATCGGGGGGGCGTGACCGGACCGATGCGATCGCTGCTGCGACCGCTCGCGCCGCCATCGGGTCGGCCCATGCGGCCGCATCTGACCCGATCTCCACGAACAGCAGTGGCACCGCCGTGGGTGCTGGTCCGTGGTGAGTCGCCTCGCTGCAGACGACATATTCGGGCGGGGCGTGTGACCGCAGGGCCGACATCAGCGCGCTATGCAGCCCCGGTGCGGCCCGTCCGAGGGACTGCGGCGAGCCGCCGAGGTCGGCGGCGCCCACGTTGCCGACGCAGTGTGTTGTCAGGACACGGTCGGTGGTCCCCCGATGTCGCGAGCAGACCAGCACCGCACGGGGCAGGTGGGAGAAGTGTCGCCAGGGTGCCCTCATCTCCACATGGGGCCCATCGATCGTGACGAGCTCGATGTCGCATGCCACCGCACGATCGCGGGCATCGTCCACGAGGGCAAGCGTCTGCTTGAGGGCCGCCGCGATCGCCATCGATGCCGCGTCGGTCCTGCTCGCGATGATCCCCAGCACACCGACATCGACGGGTGAGCAGACAAAAATCCGCCCGTCCGGTGGTGCGAATCGTTTAGCCACTCGCCGAAATCGGTGTGTCATGGACGTCTTCGGGCTCATCGGCGACCCGGTCACGCACTCAGCATCGCCGCCGATGCACACTGCGGCGTATGATGCCTGTGGGATGGATGCGCGCTATGTGACGTTTACCCCCAGCGCGGATGAGCTCGAAGATGCGTTGCTGGGAGCCGCTGCGCTCGGGATTCACGGGCTCAACGTCACCATCCCGTACAAACAGACGGTGCTGCCACTCGTCGATGCGGACTCGGTCGCCAGCCGGGTTGGCGCGGTGAACACGATTTCTCTCGAGACCTGGCCACCCAAGGCGACGAACACAGACGTCGCAGGCGTTGCACGTGCGCTGTCGCATCACGGCGTCGACCCTGCAGGGGCATCGGCGGTGGTCATCGGAGCGGGGGGCGCCGCCCGTGCGGGGGTCCACGCACTGGTGACCGCAGGGGCGACGGTGCACGTCGCCAACCGGACGCCTGCGCGGGCGGAGTCCTTAGCCGCTGACCTGGGAGCGGATACCGCCGGTGGGCTGGAGACGGCGACGCGGATCGCCGATGCCGATCTGGTACTGCAGATGACCAGCGTGGGCATGCAGGGGGGGGCGAGCCCCATCGACCCGTCAGTGCTGCATCCCGACCTCGTGGTCTTCGAGGCAGTCTACACCCCCCGGGTGACACCACTGCTCGAGGCTGCATCGGCTGTGGGTGCGACGACCATCGAGGGACGCTGGATGCTGCTGTATCAGGGCGTCGCCGCGTTCGAGAAATGGACGGGGCGAGACGCACCAGTGGCCAGCATGTCGGATGCGTTAGAGAAGCATCTCATGTCGGGCGAGCGGCCGTTTTAAGTAGTCCTCTTACATATCCGCCGTCAATGGAACTCATCAAGACCATCCGACGGCTCCTCACGGGGAGCGAGGAGCCAATTGAACCGCCATCATTGGAGGTCGAGGATGACCGAGAAGGTGTCCATGAGATGGGCGACTCCGTCGATGTGACGGAGGTCTCCGGCATCGGGCCTGCGTACGCAGACCGGCTGGCTACGGCGGGGGTCACCACCGCAGCAGACCTCGCTGCAGCGGATGCGGCGCGGCTTGCAGACCAGATTGATGAGTCGGAGAAGCGCGTCGCCGGGTGGATCGAGGCGGCCGCAGAGCTGACCTAGGCCGATCGGCGACCCAACCGGACCGATGACCGCCAGGCGGGTGAGCATTGACGGTCAGATCCACCCGGCTGCGGACGCGACGGTTCCCGTGACCGACCGGGGCTTCATGTACGGAGATGGTATCTTCGAGACGCTCCGGATCTACGGCGGTCAGATCTTCGCGTGGGACAGCCATCGGCAGCGACTCCGGCATGGTTGTGACCGATTGGGAATCGACCTCAGAGTCGATGATGCCACACTGGAGGAGTGGATCGATGCGCTGGTAGCGGCGAATGACCTCACTGAGGCGTATCTCAAAATCATGGTCTCTCGGGGGGTCACCGGTGGGCGACTCCGGCCCCCACGAGACGCGACTCCCACGGTCGTGATCGTGTGTGAGCCGCTTGCGCGGGGTGGGCACCGGGGCGCTCCGGTGTGGGAGACGCCAGCGGCCTGCGCGACCGTCGAGACCCAGCGCACCCCGGATGCCGCCATCCCAAGCGAGCTGAAACCATTGGCGTATCTCAATGGGATTGTCGCCCATCTCGAGGCGCCAGCCTGGACTGATGAACCCCTGTTGCGAGATGCGACGGGGCACATCACCGAGGGGGCGGTGTCAAACCTGTTCATCGTGACCGATGCCGGGCTGCAGACCCCACCAGCTGGTGGGGATCTGCTGGCGGGGGTGACTCGGACGGTGGTGTGTGAGCTCGCTGCTGCGGAGGGGCTCCCGGTGCGCGAAGATCCCATCACCCCTGAACTGCTGTATGCGGCTGATGAGGCGTTCCTCACGAACACGACCTGGGAGATCAGGCCCATCGACCGGGTGGATGCGGTCGAGTATGACCCTGGACCGGTGACGGCACTCCTGCAGCACCGCTTTGACGATGAGGTCGAACGTTTCGCCTACGCATGACCGATCAGCCAGTGATCTGCCCACAAACTGCCGTCACACCAGAGTCGACGGTCGTGTTCACCGCAAGTAGCCCCTCGGGGTCCGAGGAGGGGTTTCTCATCCGTGATACGGATGGGTGTCTTCACGCCTACGTCAACCGCTGTCCACATCTGATCGATGTGCGACTGGACCGCGGGGCAGGGGCTCGGATCCGCGATGGTGACTTGCTGTGCCAGCGACATGGGGCTAGCTTCGACCCCCCATCAGGGGTGTGCACATTTGGCCCACCTGAGGGGGCGGTGCTTGAGGAGTTCGCCATCGGCGTCACGGAGGGAGAGGTCATCCTCACCGATGATCGGTTCGATGGGGTCGAGATCGGGCTCGATCCGACACGGAGTCCCGCAGGGGCGGGCGACCGGGAGATCTGATGCTCACCCCGGCGGCTCGAACCGTGCAGCGAGGAGTGCAACTGCACCACTGGCGGCCAGGACCAGCACACTGGCAGCGTTGAGAAAGGAGGTCGCGCCGATGCGAACTTTCCCGAAGATTTCCAGGGGCATCGTCGTGAGGCCGCTCCCGGCCAGAAAGAAGGTGATCAGAAACTCGTTGAACGACAGCGCGAAGCTGAACAGCACGCTCGCGATGATCGCTGGTGCCAACAGCGGCAGTGTGACCGTCTGAAACACCACACGCGGTGGTGCCCCGAGGTCGGCTGCCGCAGCCTCGATGCGATCATCCAACTGAGCATATCGGGCCGTGAGCACGAACGTGCTGAACGGCAGCACCCAGATCAGGTGCCCGGCGACGACAGGGACAGCGCCGTACCCGAGGCCGATCCGCCCAGCGGTGATGCCGATCGCCACCGCGAGCACGACCGTGGGGATGAACAACGGGACAGCGATCACCGTCGCGACAGCCGAACGGCTCCGGGCGGAGAGGGGCGATCGCATGATCGTCTGTGCCGCCAGGAGCCCCAGGATGGTCCCCAGGGTGGCCGTCACCGCGCCGATGCCGACAGAGGTGGTCATCGCCCGCACAAATCGCGCATCCTCTAACACCGCCACATACCACCGGAGTGTGAGACCTTCGAGGGGGATTATCGGTTGCGATGCCGGTGACAGCGACAGATACGTCAAGACGGCGATTGGCGTGTAGATGAACACGCAAGTGGCGATGACGACCCATCCGAGTATTCCAGGGGCCGAACGGGTCACCACCGCCGGACCTCCCGGCGGAGCTGCCGGCTGGTCAATCCCACCACCAACACGAAGGTGACCACAGCGAGGAAGCTGAACGCGAGTGCCGCAGCGAATCGGAGGTCCAAGACCTCCAGGTAAGCGTCGGTGATCAGCTGGGCGATGAGCTGCTGTCGCGGACCGCCGAGGATCTCCGGGGTGGCGAACGCACCTGCGATGCGTGCATAGACGATCAGGGCACCCGCTGCCGCACCAGCAGCGGTCTGAGGGACGATGACATCGGTGACGAGCCGCATGCGGCTCGCGCCGAGATCCGCGGCGGCAGCGAGGTACGCGTCGTCGAGTCGCTCCATTGCGACGTAGAGGGTCAGGATGACATACGGGAGGTAGATGTAGATGAACCCGACCGTCAGTGAGAGATCGGTGTACAGCAGGCGGACGGGACTGAGTGAGGGATGGATCGCGCCGAGCAGGTGATTCACCAGGCCACCGCGAGCGAGGATCCACACCCAGACGTAGTTCAGTACGACGTAGTTCAGCCACAGCGGAAGCGTGAGCAGCACGAGCACCAGCACCCGGCGGTGAGGAGGACAGTGGTGAGCGAGCCAGTAGGTCACCGGATACGCGACCACCAGACACCCAGCGGTGAGGACCATCCCCAGGACCACCGATCGTCCCAGGATGCCGAGGTAGACGCTCTCACCGACACGGCTGTAGGCTGCGAACATGCCGGAGAGCTCTGGTGTTGCCGCCCAAACCACACTCTCGGTGACCAGGACGACCACCGGGACGATGCCGAGGGTGACGGCGATCGTAGCGGGCGCAGCCGCGAGCACCACTGCGCGCGTCCGCGGGCCGAATCCGCGGACCTGCATCTACATGGACACCTCCGGGGCCGTGAGTGGGCGGACGGTGTCGATGGCGATGGGGACCTCCGCACCCTGCTGCACACCGGGATCGGGGTGCTGAACCGTGAGCTCAGGCCCACCATCGAGGGAGATGGTCAATCGCGTCGTGCTCCCCCCGTACGCACGATCGGTGACAGTCCCTCTGAGGGGCCCCGCGTCCAGACGGATCGCATCCGGCGGGATGTGAAATGCCACCACATCTGCGGCGTCTGCCGCCACGTCGGCACAGGGGACTCGGACACCGGCGATCGAGACAGACGTCTCGTCGGTCACCTCGAGTGCTGTGGGGCTGAGGACCGTCCCATCGCTGAGGAACCCCGCGGTGAATGCGGTCCGTGGTCGCGCATACAGCTGTTCAGGAACGCCGATCTCGACGAGCTGGCCAGCATGCATCACACCGATCCGGTCAGCCATCCGCAACGCGGCGGTCTGGTCATGTGTCACATACAGGAAGGTCGTCCCCAGCTCGCGTTGGATGCGCTTGAGTTCCAGTTGGAGGCCTCGCCGACGGGTGCGGTCCAACGAGGACAACGGCTCATCCAACAGCAACACTGCAGGCTCGTTCGCCAGGGCACGCGCGAGCGCGACGCGCTGCCGCTGGCCACCCGAGAGGCTCGCAGGGCGCCTGTTCTCGAACCCATCCAGGCCCACGAGTTCGAGGAGTTGTCCGATGCGTGCACGCCGGTCAGCACGACGCATCCCCCGGCGACGGGGACCGTATCCGACGTTCTGTGCCACGGAGAGATGCGGGAAGAGCGCGAGGTCCTGAAAGACGATGTTGGTGGGCCGCTGTTGAGGTGAGGTGGTGGTGATGTCAACACCCTCATGCAGGACACGACCGGCATCGGGGCGCTCAAGACCCGCCAGGACGCGCAATGTGGTCGTTTTCCCACACCCCGAAGGGCCCACGAGTGCGACGAACTCGCCGGCCGCCAGCGACAGCGAGAGCCCGCCGAGGGCGAGGGTGTCCCCATAGCGCCGGGTGAGGCGCTCTGCTTCCAGCAGTCGTCTCCCCACGGACACTCACCTGCTGGCGCTGGCTTTCGCCTCAGTCCATGTCTCGGTGTATCGGCGGATCAGCGCCGGGGGCTTCGGATCTTCATAAATGAACTGCTCCGGGTTGTCAAGGCCGAACGCAGCGCGGTCGACATCATGCTCACGGAAGACGCGATCATTGGGGACGGCGATGTTCGAAGGGGCCATGAGCGACCGGTACCCCATCCGAGCGTGCCATTCCTCGATGAAGGTGTGCGCGGCGTTCACGTTCGCCGCATCTGTGGGGATGCAGAACTGGATGAACCATGCCTTGGTCCCCTCTGTGGGGTACACCTTCTGGATGGGCAACCCAGCCGCCTGCAGGCTCACCGTCACGTAGTTCCACACGGGTTGTACAGCGACCTGTCCGGTCCGCATGAGTTGCTCTGAGTCACCACCCGATGACCACAGACCACCTGCGAGTTCGACGTGCGAGCGGAGATTCGTCCGCAGGTCCTCGAAGTCCACGACGTCCTCCGCGGTCGGATTCAGCGGCGTCTTGCCGAAGGCCGCCCGCTCGTACAGCACCTGCAGGCGTGCATCATCGCGCCCACCCACGAAGCCACGCAGGTCGGGTGCGAACAGGTCCCGAAGGCTGGTAATCGGTCGGTCGACCAGATCGGTGTTCACAGCAAGTGGCGTCTGGCCGAACGAGCGGGGGACACCATACACCGCGCCCGCACGTTCAAAGTAGTCCTTCTTCACAAAGGGGAAGATGTCATCGTAGGAGGGCACCCTGTCGAGATCGATCGGTCGAAGCAACCCCTCGTCGATCGCCGGGGGCACCGCATAGTTACCGATGGCGATGAGGTCGTGGTCGGACCGACCTGCTCGCAACAATGAGAGGGTCTTCGCCGCCGACTGGGCCGACTGTCGCTCAACGGTGATCCCCGTCCGTTCTTCGAACTCTGTGATGACCCCATCGGTGTACACGTAGTCCCAGTCGATGAGCCGCAGCGTCCCGCTGGGGCTGGACCCACCGAGACACCCCGCACTGCTCATCAGAGACGCTGCTCCCGCTGCGGCGAGGAACTGCCGACGGGAGGCAGGATGGTGCATCGTACAGCCACTTAGGTGGGGTGTATAAATATGGCCGGAAGCGCCCCGCAGGGGGCATATCCGCATAGCGGGAGGTAGATTTGAACTACCGATCTCCGGGTTATGAGCCCGGCGGAATCTCCTGGCTATCCCATCCCGCTATCTCCATCGAGTCGGTGAACTGCTGTTAAGGATTGTGTTTCCTCCACTGTCAGGGCCGCTGTGTGATGCGCCAAGTCACCAGGGACTCACCCAGGTAGTTGGCCGATGCGGCGAGGCCGATCGCGATGACGGCCGCGACCATCGGCCCGAGATCGACCCCACCGACGGGGACCGTCAGCCCCGACCGCCGGAGCCACCCCACGACCAGAAACTGCAGGGCGATCCCACCGAGGCGTACCCCGTTCGAGCGGGCCAACCGACCCACGCGTGCTCGCAGGCGTCGTCGACCGAAGGCCCGGAACGTCCAGCGGTCGTTGATGACAAACATCGCCACGATGGCCACCTCCGCTCCGATCACCTTCGCGATCTCCGGGAGCATCGCAAGCGCATACACCAGCGTGGCGGTCACCGACAGATCGATGAGTGTGCCGATGGTGCCGACCCCGACGAAGCGGAGGATCCGGCGACGGTCCAGCAGCACTTGCATGGGCGATACCATCACCGTGGCCTCCGTGCGATCGCGATGAGCGCCCCCAGCAACTCGACCACCGTTGCGACGGGGGCGACGGTCGTCCCTGAGCGATCCGTCCATGTGATCGGCAGCTCACGGACGCCGATGTCCTGATCGATCGCAGCAGTGATGAGCCAGATGTCGAAGCCGAAGCCATCCCCGATGACCGCCGACCGGAGCTGCAGCCACACCGCCGATGGTAACGCCTTCGCACCACACTGGTAGTCGCTGAGCCTGATGGGCACTACCCGCCCGGCGAGTGCAACGAACATGCGACCCATCAACCGTCGCAGGGGGTGTTGCTGTCGGTCGATCGTCGCCTCGGGGTGATGACGGCTCCCCACCACCAGCTGGTGGGTCCGGACCGCAGTCCCGATCAGCGCGGCGACTGCATCGACATCAGTGGCACCATCAGCATCCACGAAGGCGACCACATCGGTCTCGGTGGCCACTGCATCGAACCCTGCAGCAATCGCAGCCCCCTTGCCACGGCGGCGGTCGGCTACATTGATGGAGACCGCTGACATGCGAGCAGACAGCTGTGCGAGTGCAGCAGCGGTCACCTGGTTGGGGCAGTCGACCTCGATCCGTACCGCCGCTGGGCCGAGGTGCTCCACCAGCAGCTCTGTTGTACGAACGAGCCGCGCCGGGTCTGGGTTGAGCGCAGGGATGACGATGCCCACCCGGGTGCCCATGCGGATAGCGCGTGAGGAGGGGTCAAAAATTACCCCGGCCAGCGGGTGGATATAAGCGGTCACCCCGACCCATCCACGGATATGGAGTGGTTCGCCGTGGCCACGTGGATGCTGGTGACGACGACGGCGTTCATCGTGGGACGGCCCCTCGCCGACAACCTCTGTGACGGTGACAGGTGGCTCCGGGCGGGGTTGGCAATCCCGTTGTCACTCGTGGTGGTCGCCCTCACGGCATATCTGCTTGGCTTGGTGTGGTTCGGGCGCCCGACAGCATGGGTCGCAGCAGCGACGCCGATCGCCCTGGCCGGTGGGCTCGTGCGGTGGCGGGGATACCCGTCTCTGGAGCGGGCCGATGTGACGGTGATCATGGTGTTCGTCCTCGCAGCCGGGCTGATGATCGGAGTCCGAGGGGCTGACCCTGCGATCGTGCCGTCCGGCGGCGAGAAGTTTCTGGATTACGGGCTGTTGCGGTCACTCATCCGCGCGGAGACACTGCCACCGATGGACCCCTGGTTCGCCGGCGAGCCGGTGCGATACTACTACGGTGGACAGTTGGGGATCGCGACGATCAGCCTGCTTGGGGGCAGCGACCCCGCGGT
>Ga0209937_1000218_pt1 | contig 19737 bp, 18 predicted proteins | sample SalPon1_B_H2O_MG_FD_185699 | JGI IMG/M metagenome (GOLD analysis project Ga0209937, IMG submission 185699) | Salt pond water microbial communities from South San Francisco under conditions of wetland restoration - Salt Pond MetaG R1_B_H2O_MG... | ecosystem: Environmental > Aquatic > Non-marine... | reverse complement strand
CTCGTAAAACTGATTGCGGTTTGTTGTATATAACAAGTAATCCCGCTTTTGCTCGCATAAACGGAGTTAAAAGTGGTTATACACATTGGGCAAGAATTCAGCAGGCTCCAGGACATAGATACTGGAAAGAGTGGCAGGATAATTTAAGATGATACCTGTTGAGTTTAGAATAGAACCCTACGAAGACGTTTACGCTCATCTTAGGCAATGGGCAGGTACTATGCCTTGGCTAAAATATCTATGCGATAACTGTACAGATATGAAAATACGTGAAATATACGATCCAGGACCTTATCAAACTATAGTAACATATGAATTTGAATTGCCTCCAGAAAAAGAAACTTTTTATAGACTTAAATTTCCAGGTTGACAGTTTTGGTAACCTAAGTAAAAATAAAAATGTTAATTAGTGAAAGGCATTACAATGAAGGCAAATTTAAAATTAATCAAAGGCAACAATCAAACAGAAATAACTGTAAGAAAATGCACAAAATGCAGTGAAGTTAAACCCTTAGAGGAATTCCACAAGAAAAAAGGCGGTAAATACGGTAGAAATTCTCGTTGCAAAGAATGTATCAATGCATATGATAGAGCATATAATAAATCTCAACAGGCACCCAAAACTATTTCTTTAGAAACTAAAAAAGTTCAAGACAAAATTTACGATCCTTTAGCTATTAATAATGTATTAGATGCTCATGAAGATAGCGAATTAAAAGATATGTTCTTGACAATTCTAAAATCTTCTTTAGCAAGCAGCACAGGTTATAACATCAAAGAAGAATACGTAGCAAATGTTCTTGATTTAAATCACTGTAAAGACGTCAATGGCCCAGATGCATACGATTGGCATAACAATCCGTGGGAAATTAAAACAAATTTTATATCTGCTAACGGAAATAGTAAAATATCATTTGGAGGAACGTTTAATGATATTACAGCTCATAAACTTCAAGACATACTCAAATACACAATGGCTGTAGGTGTTTTTATTGATCACGAATTGTTTGCAATTGCAACTTTCCCTGCAAGCTGGCCTCCATTTTACGACAAATTAAAACAGCAATTTGAAAAGAAAATAGAAGGCGGAGGAAGAGTTTGTTCAGGATTCTATTACAATAATTGGAAAGACTGTCCAGACTTAGAATGGGCCGTTCTTCCAGATGTAATAACTTTAAATAAGTATCAACATAAATTAACTAAAAATATGTTTGACGACTTAATGAATGCTTGCACAGATGCAATGGAACAACCAAACGCACGTTTGACAAGCAGAAGCAAACATGTTAACGTCAGATTCGATTAGATTAGGAGACATGTTATGGCCAAAACCACTCGTAAGAGAAAAAACACAAGAGCAATTCGCAGAAACACAGGCATAGCAGCTATGCCAACTGGGAACTTTGCAAAAAGCAAATATTATGTTCATTACGAAGTTGAAAGTCGCGAATGGATTGTTCCTATTAAAGGATACATCAAAAAAAATCACAGTACCGAAGACGAACGTGCAGTAAACAAGTTGCCCGATTGGATGATAGGCTTTGGAAGTCATTGGGCAACTTGTGCATACTATCTTTTAAATGATTTGCCCTTGCCTGAACCTTACGAAAGGAAGTTCAAAGAACGTATACAGATGTTGATCAAAGAAGGCAAAGCTGTACAAGAAGAAAAGAAAGCCGAAGAAAAAGCTGAAAAGAAAAACGTCTATAAACCAAGCATTCAAGAACGTATCTCAGAACAAACACAAGATGCTTGCGACGCTATAGAAGAATGGCTTGAAGGATACATCGTAGATCCTAAAAAGTTTGATCCAAAGGATTTTGATTTTGCTGGTCATTTTGCTACGCACAAAATAACACAGGCACATGCTCGTAAAATCAAAAAGTATTATGAAGGTTGGCTTGCAGAAGCAAGATTGGTTGCTGACATGCCTACACCTGCTCAAATCAAAAAAATCAAAGATCCAAAAAAAGCAGACGAAGCAGAACAAATGCGAGAAGGTTACTCTCATGTAAAAAAAGCTGACTCTAAAAAATGGGTTAATGCACTTGAAAATCTCATAGGTGCATGTGATCTCGTAATTGATTCAGCTAAAGCCAATCGCAAGCCACGTACTAAAAAAGCACCGTCTAAAGAAAAACTTATTGCTAAACTCAAGTATAAGGAAACGGACGAAAAGTATCAGTTGGCAAGTGTTAATCCTCTTGAACTAATTGATTGCACCGAAGTTTGGGTGTTTAATACTAAAACTCGTAAACTTGGAAAATATGTAGTAGACACTCATGCTACCAGTATGAGTGTCAAAGGTACAACATTGGTGGGGTTTGACGAAAATGCCAGTATACAGAAAACTTTACGAAAGCCTCAAGATACTTTAAAAGAATTCAAAAAAGCAGGCAAAGTTAAACTTCGTAAATTTCTAGATGAAATTAACACAACAGATACCAAACTCAATGGCAGAATAAATAAAGACACAGTTATTTTACGAGTGCATTGATATAAATATTTTTATGAAAAAGATTGATTTAAAAAAACAAGTGCTAATTTGGTACCGAGCTTCATTTATTGTTCCTGTTATTACTACCTTATTGTTAGCAGGTGCATATATACTAAATGTTACTAATTTACTAACATTGTTTATAATTGCATGCGGACTGTACTTTATAACTGCAATAGTTTGGTGGTGGTGGACAATGAAAAGTTTTCAGTACTTGCTAAATCTTTTAATAAAAACTTCATCTGATATAGAATTGGTTTCCAACGAAGTAAACAGTATCAAAAGACATTTTAAAAAAAGCAACGATTAAATCTTAAAAATGTCTTGACTAATGAAAAAATAATTGTTAAAATCCAAATATAAATAGAGGACTTGGTGTTCGTTCCCTCTATAAATATTCCGCACACTCCATTTATTAAAAGGAGTATAAAAATGGCAAAATACGTTTCAACAAAAACTTACGGACATAATGTAGGTCTTAGTGCAGCATTTAGACAGTGGCGAGCAGATTCACACTGTCGTTTTATTCACGGATACAGTTTGTCTTTCAAATTCGTTTTTGAAAGCGACGAATTAGATGTACGCAATTGGGTTGTAGACTTTGGCAGTTTAAAAACACTGAAAGGTGTATTAGAAGATACATTTGATCACAAAACTGTAGTAGCAGAAGACGATCCAGAAATGGCGTGGTTTGAAGAAGCACATCGTCGAGGCATCATTGACATGGTAGTGTTACCTGCAGGAGGCTGTGAAAAGTTTGCTGAATATGTATACGAAGTTGCAGACGGATGGCTCAGTGATGCAGGATACAAACCAAGAGTCAAGCTGCGTTCAGTTGAAGTTATGGAACACGGTGCTAACAGCGCAGTATACGAAGGTTAATGAATTATATAGTATGTCTAAAGTGGGGTACAAAATATGGTCCCGAATATGTAAATCGTTTAGCCAATATGGTTTCGCGTAATATTACTGTAGACTATGAATTTGTATGTTTTACAGAGGATCCGGTTGGACTAGATAAAAAAATAACAATAAAACCACTGCCTAGATATCCGCTCACTGGGTGGTGGTATAAACCTTATTTTCTTGGTAGCGATGTGCCGTTAAAAGGCACATTGCTTTTTCTTGATTTAGATATAATAGTTTTTCGAAACATTGATAAACTCTTTGAATACAATCCTGGAAAATTTTGTATTATACGTGATTTCAACAGGAATGTTAGAAAAAATTTTGATTATATGAACAGCAGTGTATTTCGTGTCGAAACAGGTCAGTATCAAAATTTATGGAAGGAATTTCTTAAAAACAGTAAATCTCATCTTTCTCGGAACAGAGGTGATCAGGACTGGATGCAAAAGCATATACATGACCATGTTTATTGGCCTGACGAATGGATACAAAGCTATAAATGGGAAATGCGTAGTAAGAAAGATTTAACCGTTGTAAATGGCAAACGCAATTTTAAAGACGATAAACCTCCAAAAATATTACCAGATACCAGCATTGCTGTTTTTCACGGTTTACCAAATCCAAAAGATTGTAATGATAGTTGGGTAAAAAAACATTGGGTTTGACAAACCCCAATATATGTAGTATGTTAAGACATGACAAGAACCTATATGATATATGCCGGCAATACCTTTCTTGGTTATGAATACGGCAAGACAGAAGATGCCGTTCTTGACCTTGCTTGTAAAAAGTTTAGCAATGCAAGCAATTGGAAAATAAAAAATTACACAGCCAAAATAATTTATTGGCCTGAGGAGAAAACCAAGTGACTAAACGTATAGGTTTTGCATGCAAATACTTGCATCCGGATCAAACACAGAAGAAAAAACTATTAGAAGAATTGCAACGTCCTCTTACAGAAAAATGTACCACAGTTGCATGGCTTAATCGACAAACACGTGATGTAGCAGAACAGCGTCTGTGGGATATTATGGAACACAACGCAGCCGCAGCAAGGAGGTTAGTAGAATATGTTGGAAGTCTTGAACCTGAGCTTAGAATGGTCCGATTGGGTAGCAATCAACTTCCTATGTATACCCAGCCTGATTGGCGTTATTTTTGGAGCAAGCCTGACGTGGTGGCGTACTGTGAGAAGCACTACGCACAAGTCGGTGCTGCGGCGCGAACCCTTGATGTGCGACTTTCGATGCATCCCGGACAATTCTGCGTCCTTGCCAGTGATAATATAGAAATTGTTCAAAGAAGCATAGAAGAATTTGAATATCATGCAGATCTTATTCGATGGATGGGCTACGGTTGCAGATTTCAAGATTTCAAATGCAACGTGCACATCTCAGGCCGTCGAGGTCCTGATGGCATTCGCAATGTGCTGTCAAAATTATCTCCGGAAGCGAGAAATTGCATTACAATCGAAAACGACGAGATGTCATGGGGACTCGACGCTTCCCTTGAACTCGAAAAAGACGTTGCCCTTGTACTTGACATACACCACCACTGGGTTCGCACAGGCGAATACATTCAGCCCACAGATGATAGATATCGTCGTGTGATTGATAGCTGGCGTGATGCAAATCGTCCTGTTATACATTACTCAGTTAGTCGAGAGGATTTGCTTGTTGATCATGATTCCGATACACTGCCTAACATGGATACCCTGTTAGAATCAGGCTATAAAAAGCAAAAGCTTCGCGCACACAGTGACTATATGTGGAATGAGGCTGCTAATGATTGGGCATTAAGTTTTTGGGATACAGCAGATATAATGGTCGAAAGCAAAGCAAAAAATCTTGCCAGCGTCAAATTATGGGAATATGCTAATGATAAAAGGAAAGATCTCAGCAGTCACGAAATGGTATCTGAGCGCACATAGAGATGTGTTTGATGACAAAGATGCAGATTTTAAACTACGCTGGTTAGAAGCTAACGAACATAAATCAGGCTACTGGCAACAGTGGTTAAGACTGAACGTTATAAAGGAAATAGGCCGAGATATGTATAATCCTGACACAGTAGAAATTGCAGATTGGATGATACGAGAACGCAAAGTTAAAGTTCTTGAAAAGCGTATATGCTTTAATCCTCGTGCTTTTTGCTGGGACAGTGGAAAACGTTTATTCCTAAGACCGGCAACAGTTGTTCACACTGTGATTACAGGACCAGGTGATCCGCTTAAAGAAACTTTTTATTTCGAACCTAAGCGATATACACACTGGTTGTTGAAGAATTAGCCGCCACCATGAAAGTGTTCTTTACAAGCACGAGACAGCATAAACAAAAACAGTTTGTTAGGTTGTTGCCCCGGATGATCGACATCGTCCATCCATTTTAACTGTAACTCATATGCAATAGGTTCGAGACTAGTAATACATTCTTCAGCTTCAGGAGTATTGTAATCTCCGTTTATCTTTTGTAGATAATGTACAAGTTCATGTACTATAATATGATGATTTTTATAGTCATTGATATCTAAATCTTCAGGTAATATAAACTGATTATTTATATCGTCGTAAAGAGCTAATATTCCAGGAAGTGTTGTACCAGATTTTTCTGATTCTGCTACAGTCTCTGATCCGTAAGCATATACCTGCATCTGTTCACGGGGTATTCGTTTTACAGTTGGTAGTTCTTCACCATTATATTCGAAATCTGAATTTGTAACTAACCAGTTGATATATTTTTCAAAAACAGGATTGGCATATAATGGAGAAGCGGCCATGATTAAAAATGCTATTAAAAATATTTTCATTTGACTTACTCCATTGTTTTTATATTTATAAATAATAGTATGAATTATTTAAATCGAATGTACAGTAGAAAAGGTCCTACATCTCAGTCCACAGGGGAAAAAAATCCTAATCGTGTAATCGGTGGCTTAAAAGGCGCTGGCGTAAACAGTTTTACTATGCTGGACGAACAAGGTTCCGAAAAACATATTCCAACCACTGCTTATGTTCAAGCATTAGAGGAAAAATTTTTAATGTTGGAAAGGCAGATTAAAGAACAGGATAAAAAAATACGTCGATTAGCCAATGATCAAAAATTAGATAGAGCAGCTAATCAAAAAAACAAAACTGTATAATATATTATTTAAACTTAAAATGAAAATTATTACATACGGATGCAGTTTTACAAAATATAAATATCCGAGTTATGCAGATATATTAGCAAATGATTATGAAGTTGATAATTTTGGACGAAGTGGTTGCGGAAACGACTACATTCATTATAATGTTTTAAAGGATTTTCGTAATAATAAATTATCAAAATACAATATTATCATTGTGCAATGGACTGCATACACTCGATATAATTACTTGAACAGACATAATCAGTGGATGGGAATGGACGGTTGTATATGGGATAATTATCAAAACATTCCATTATGGAAAACTATAAGACATATATACAACGACAGATACGAATATGACAGACAGACTAATTATATTATAGGAACAAAAAATACACTGGATAATCTCGATGCAAAAGTTATACATATGTGTCTTTTTAAATCGAATTTAAATTTCATGCTGCATGATAATATGTTAGAAAAATTTCGTGGCAATTATGAATTTAGTCCTACATATTTTTCAAAAACAAATTGGGTCGATAATCATCCTACAGTTCTTGATCATCTAAAAATTGCAGAAAGTATACTTGATATTTCAAAAGAAACTGTAACAAAATCTAAAAATTTAGATTTAGAAATCAGACGTGATAAAAAATTTATTACGAAAACTCTATAACTTGCCTATTGGCAAATTACTACTAGCAGTAATATTCCAAATCTTTCTTCTTTCGACTCCACGGTTTTGAGCAAATCTATAATTATCGCAGTTATTGCAAACATGAAAATAATTATTACTTAGTCTTTTAGGATCTATTTTTCCACGTTCTCTTGTAAATTCTGTGTTGCAATTGTCGCAACGAAACACGCAATATGTACGTTTTCTTGTATACCAATGTGTATTTCCTAGTTTGCTAGTTCTTTGATATCTAGTTTGATCTGTAAATTCTTTTAAAAACATAAGTATATTTACATTAAGATTACAAAAATATACGATAAATATCTACAGGAAAGGTCAAAATATGAATATATGTCAACTTACTACAGCAGCTAAGCAACAAATTATTTCATTGTGTAAAAATAACAATGTTTGGGGTATAAGTCTAAATCTCAAAGGCGGAGGATGCGCAGGATTTGAATACGATTGGGACACAGTGCAAAACGCTGATGATTTAAACGCGGGCGATCATGTAATAAATGTAGATACAAATGCTAATTTTGTTATAGGATCACACAGTCTTATGTTCCTTGCTGGCACAGAAGTCGACTATGTAAACAGCCTAGTTGGATCAAATTTTGAAATTCGAAATCCTAATGCACAATCAAGCTGTGGTTGTGGCGTTAGTGTAAACTTTGATGTAGACAAACTACCAGACCTTACAAACTCAGCAGTATAACGGAGAACCCAATGGCAAGACAAGAAGTAGATATCGGTGTTGAGGGCAACGACGGCACCGGTGATAGCATTAGAGAAAGTTTTAAAAAAGTAAATGAAAACTTTACTGAACTTTATGCAGTGTTTGGACTTGGTGGAACAATTGGGTTTACTCGCCTTGACGATGTTCCTGATACTTATCTCGGAAATGAAACCAGTGTTCCTCTGGTAAGAAGCGACGCAACAGGCATAAGTTTTTATGAATTGGTAAGTGACAGCAACGAAAACAACAATAATACATCAAATCCGTCGTCTACAACTAATAGTGTATTTTTTGAGTTTGATGATCCAGATCCTGCAACACCCAACGAAAGTGGTAAACTTAAAGTAATCATTAATGATCCTCATATTGACAGAGACCCAGATCCTAATGTTAAAAATCCTTTGAATGCAGAAGCAGCATTTGCATACAGCAACAGTATTGATAATGTGTTAAGAAATACCAGTAGCGGTCCTGACATCGACACATTGGTTAGCGACTGGAACACTACACACTCAAACGCATCTCCGATTACCAGTGACAATATTATTATCAACAAAGGTTTTGCTGACGATAATTATGTCAATGAATCAGGCGATTCTATGTCAGGATTTTTAGAATATGACTCGTCAGTAGGCTTGGCAACTGGAAATCAATTACCAAGAGTCAATGAAGTAATAACTCGCGGCGGCGCCAAAGATAATCGTACTATGTTAGATGATCTGTTTCTAGCTGATCATCCTGAACCTTTGCAGGGAGCAGGCACTCCTAACGGTGAAGATGATCTGTTAGCAGTAAGTAAATTGTACGTAGATACACAAGGCTATAGCAGTACAACCAATTTATATGTGAGTACATCTGGTGATGACGATCAGACATTTACTCCTGCAGGTAAAGAAGGACGTTCAGAAAGCTATGCATACAGAACTATTTCTGCGGCTATGCGTCAAGCAGAGAGAATTATAGAATCTACACCTTTTGAACCAGGTCCTTACGTACAAACAGTGACTTTTGGCAGAGGAAGATCCAACAGTGAAATAGACAGTGTTGCAGGAGTTGTTTCTCCTGTTGCAACCAGTGAAGCAGCTTCACAGTTAATAATTGATAATTCATCTACTATACAAACTATTGTCACTGATTATATTAATTCAGAGTATCCAGATTTTGTATACGACAGTGCAATATGTCAGCGTGATATTGGATTAATTCTTGATAGCATTAGACTTGATGTACAATCAGGATTAACAGCAAATTATCTTACTCGCTGGGCCGGATTGAGATACAATAGTAATCCAAGTGCCATAAAAGCAAAAACAACACAGTATACTCAAACAAGAGATGGAATATTAAGAGCAAAAACCGAAGTCAATGATATTCTTACCAATGACGGGACTATAAGTGCATCAGTTATCGATGCTTATGATAATAGATTTGACGAACTGTTGCGTTACATTGACAGCGATCTCGACAATGATGACCCATTGGTTACAGGTAATAATTATATATTTGAACTAACCAATGGCGGATTTGATAGTGTTGATCAAGGAGCAGAAAGTAATCCTGATTTAATTCCTGGAAAAATTATAGTTGGTAGAACAACAGGTGCCAAAGGTGAAATTATCAACTATGAAAGAAGTTTTACTGGAACAACTGATCGTATAACTGTGCAACTTTTAGAGCCAATAGAATTTTCGACAAACGAAGAACTAGAATTTGGAAATATAACAAAAAGCAACCAAATTACTGTAAGAGTTGAATCAGGAATCTATGACGAACATTTTCCAATTAAATTGCCAGAAAATGTTAGTATCAAAGGAGACGAATTTAGAAGAGTAGTAGTAAGACCAAAAGCAGGCGTCAGTGAATCTCCATGGGCAAAAACTTATTTTTATAGAGATACTGTTATTGATGGTTTAGTTGCAGCACAAAGTAATATAACTGCAATTTATAACTTCCAAAATACAGCATCAGATCCAAACAGAGTTGATGGTGTTTATTCCGTAAATCAATTTGTTACAAATGGAATAGGATCAGGAGCGGAATTTCAAGTTACTGTTTCAGGCGGCGAAGTTACATCTATTACAGTGGAAAACGGCGGCGACGGCTTTTTGTTGGATGAAATTATTACCATTGATGACAGTCAGTTAGGCGACGGGGGCGCAGCAGACATTGATTTTCAAGTTCAAACGACCGGCGGAGGATTTGATTTTATACATCCAGTAAATGGTAAACAGGGCAAATATGGATATCATTATTTAACTGATCCTCTTGATTCAGAAAGTACGCCTTTAGAAAATAAGGAAATGGATGTATTTCTCTGTAACGACGGTGTGATAGTGAGAAACATTACAGTTCAGCGTCATGGCGGATTTATGATGACTCTTGACCCTGAAGGACAGATTTTAACAAGATCGCCATACTGTCAAACAGGTTCAAGTTTTTCTCAATCAAAAGGAACACGTAGAAATTTCGCAGGAGGATTGTTTATTGATGGATATGCAGGTAATATGCCTGCAACTATTGATAACGTAGTTAACGGATTTACTTTAGAAGTCAGTTCTCCTGCAGGCCAAGGTTTGTTTGTTCGCAGACCCCCTACACCGTTTCCGTTCTTTATAAACGGTGCCAGATACCAAGTTAACGCAGTTACTGATTATGATCAAGATAATGGCACAGCTACATTAATATTAGACGAAAGCAGTAATCCAGATAGTGTAATATCAAGAAACATTGTTAATATTACTAAAAATAACCCGGCAGTGGTAACCACATCAGATGACCACGGATTTAATTCAGGTACACTAATAACAATCAATAGTGTAAATGGTATGGTCGAACTAAACGGTAATAATTATTATATTAATGTTATAGATTCGACCAGCTTTGAATTATATATTGATGATGCATTAACAGTTGGTGTGGACAGTACTACATTTAATAACTATATCGACGGCGGCATTGTTTCTGCTGGAGGAAGTGGTCTAGGTTATCAAGGCGGTTCAGGACAGGATATTTTTATACAAAGCGGTGGCAACCGAAGCATGCTTGCAAATGATTTTACACAAATCAATGATTTAGGGTTTGGATGCTTGGCTATTAATAATGCATTAAGTGAACTTGTTAGTATGTTTACTTATTACTGCCATACAGGTTATATAGCTGCCGACGGTTCGCAAATACGCAGTATCAGTGGTAATAACAGTTATGGTGTATATGGACTAGTAGCAGAAGGCAGTGATCCAGATGAAGTTGCAACTGATGTATCATTGAATTCTAATATGGTATTTCCAGGAAAAACGTTCAATGCTAGCACAAAAATAACTTTTTCTAGCAGTGTTCCAGGATCGGTTGATATCAATGAAACTATCAGTCAAGAAGTTTCTGGTGCTGAAGCAAAAATTGCATTTTTCCTTAATAATAGAACCGAAGCATTTGTGTATGATGTAACAGGAAACTTTAACACATCTGATCAAGTGTTTGGTGATGATAGCACTACATTGATTGGCGTTCCATCTGAAGTAGAGTTAATTGATGCAAGTGCTTCTGAAAACAGTTTGTTCATGTACGCTTATGATTTAACTGAATTGCCGCATAATGTAAGCGAAGTTGAAATTTTACACGACAGTGGATTATATCAGCCATATGAAATAACCAATGCCAGTTTAACAGGACTTACACTCAACAGTTACAACATTAATAGTAGTATCTACACTTACAATGGAAATATAGGCACTGGTGCAAGTTTTATAATTGCTAAAAATCGCACTGATGGATATAAAATAATATCTTTTGATAGCGGATCTGATTATGTAATCGGTGAATCTTTTACTGTTTCAGGAACACAATTAGGCGGCGCTACACCTGCAAATGATGCCACTGTTACTGTCGACAATGTTGATGATAACGGTGCAATATTGGAATTGTCAGTTACTGGAACTATTTTAGAAGAAGCAACAACACCAGTGGTCGACGGAACAGTATGGAGATTCAACTTTGGTACAGGATTAGAAGGGACAGCTGAAAATGGACTACAAGAACCTACGCTTCATAACACTAGGTTGGTAATTAGGCATAAACAGAATTTTGTATTTGACGGTGTAAATGAACTGCCAACAAGACCTAGTACTGCTATTGAATTTACAGATGACACTGATGCATTTACTTATAGAAGTATTGCATTTACACAACAGATCACAGACGGATTTATCGTAGGAAATAATCAAAGTGTAATTACTTTTGACGAAAATTTTCGTTACTTAGATCTTACAACTGAACAAACTGCAATAGAGTTAGCAGAAAATGATGCCAACATTACTGTACAAGCAGGATTTACAGACATTATTGCTAACAGCACTCCGGATCCTACAAAGACACTTGGATCTACCATAGGCGATAGATTTATTGCGATTAATACTCTGGGTGATATAAATCAAGATAGAATTGCAGATGGCGAACTGATTGTTTCTTGGGGCGGAAAAACTCACACAATCGATGCTTACAGTGAATATATATTCGATGATGGAATAAATCCAAGTATACAATTTGCTGTAATAGGCATAACAGACATATCAGGCACTGATATAAATGTTCCAACAACGGCATCAGGATTAGCAAATTCATTGTCAAACGAAAGAGGTATTACTCTCAAAGGAGGGTTAGCTGCCGGTGAAGAAGCTAGTATCACTATTAACATAAGTACATGTCGTGCTACAGGACATGACATGCTAGACATCGGTGTTGGCGGATTTAATCAAGCAAATTATCCAGATAGAATTTATGGTCAACCTGTTACAGAACCTGTAAGTACTAACGATGCAATTGATAGCACAGGCAATCGTAGTAGAGCACAAATACAAGAACGAAACAAAGGTAGAGTATTTGCTGTAACCACTGACCAGGACGGTTTCTTCCGTGTAGGTAGATTCTTTACAGTTGATCAAGGAACAGGCAGTGTTACGTTCAATGCTGCATTGGTTTTAACCAATATTGATGGTATTGGGTTTAAACGAGGTGTTCGCGTTAATGAATTTAGCAATGATGACACTTTTACAGATGCCAAGGGCGATGCTGTTCCTACACAAACTGCAACTCAGGGTTACATAGATGCTAGACTTGGATTTAACAGAGATGGTATAACAGCTGGTGTAGTACCTATTGGGCCAGGTGTTATGAGTTTAGGCGGTCCTGGTTTTGATCAAACTCCGATGCAAGATGACATGAATCTTGGAGGATTTCAAATAAACAATCTTGCATTGCCAACAACTGCTGATGATGCAGCTACCAAAGGGTATGTTGATTCAAAAACAGACAATCTCAATGATATCGGCGATGTAACTATTACAGGATCTGGCAGTGCTTTAAGTGCTAATTTATTGTCTTTCACAGGAACTGCACAAGATTCAGAAAATTCTAATGTAATAGGTGATGTGCTGTTTTTCCGAACAGCAGCAAATGAACTTACAACAGCAATTAACACTGGCGTTATTGTTAACGATGATATTAACTCTAGTGCAGGAATATTACAAAGTAAATTAACACTCAATGCTGCAAGTACAAGAGCAAGCGCGACTGGAATTACACAAGCAGACCTTGGTGTAGCCAGTTTTAACAGTGCCAATTTTACAGCCACTGACGGTTTAATAAGCATTGCTACAGGCGGTATAAGCAACACAGAATTGGCTAACAGCACAATCACTATAGGAAGTACAAACATAAGCTTAGGTAGTAGCAGTACCAGTCTTTCAGGATTGTCTGGATTAGCATTTAGCAGCGGCAATATCAGCGGCACCGTTAGTTGGACAGCTTCTGGTAGTATTAGTAATGTTTCTACTATAAATCATACTGGAAATATAACAGGTCCAGCCAACAGTGGCTCAAACAACGGAGTGAGTATAGGCAGTAGCTCAAACAGATATAACACTGTCTGGGCAAGTGTATTTAATGGCACAGCTACGGAAGCATTGTATGCTGACTTAGCAGAAAATTATCTAGGTGATGCAGATTATGAACCTGGTACAGTGTTAGTGTTCGGCGGTGATGAAGAAGTAACTGCATGCTCAGTTAAAGGCGATACTAGAGTCGCAGGTGTAGTTACTACAAATCCTGCTCACTTAATGAACAGTGCATTGCAAGGCAATTATGTAACAGGTATAGCACTACAAGGAAGAGTACCGTGTAAAGTAATTGGAAAAGTTGCCAAAGGTGATATGCTGGTTACTAGTGCAGTTCCTGGTTATGCCATAGTAAACAATAATCCGGGTGTAGGACAAGTTGTAGGGAAAGCCGTAGGAACAAAAGACGATACTGGCAAAGGCACAGTGGAAACAGTAGTAGGAAGAGTTTAATGGCACAGCGAGTTATCAATATAGGAAACAATCCTAACGACGGTACTGGTGATCCTTTAAGATTAGCATATGAAAAAATTAATCAAAATTTTCTAGAATTGTATACAAGAGAGTTAAACACTGACTCACAAACACTGGAGTTAGTAGGCAATACACTTACTATTAGCAACGGTAACAGTATAGAATTAAATATCAGTCCAACAGGTGATTTACAAGGTAGTGTATTTGCTGATGACAGCACACTATTGGTAGACGGAGTAAATGGCACTATACCAGGGTATGTGAGTTTAGAGACACTTAAAACAGAAGTAGCAGCAAGTACAGACTTTGCAGATTTTCAGGCACGAATAGCAGCACTTTAACGAATACGATAAATATACTAAAGAATAGGATTTACAAGTATGGCAGACCGTTTTCCGTTAATAGTTGATGCATTAGACAGTACTATAAAAGAGCTTCCGCAAGGAGATAATCTTGATCTTGACAATTCTAATATTGTAAATTTAAATGATTTAGCAGCATCTGGTACAATAAGTGCTGCCGCACTGTCTTCTACAGGTACAATAAATGCAGACTCTTTAAATATCACAAACAATATATTAGCAAATTCAATTGTTTCTAGTACATCGATACAATCGGATACAATTACAATTAATAACGCTGCAACTTTTAATTCAAATGTTGCAATAAGTGGAACAGTTGATGCTACAAATTATACTGTAAACGGATCTCCGCTTAGCAGTATACAAGTTCAAAGTGACTGGGCCGAAGAAGATGATCAAAATCCTGCTTTTATTTTTAATAAACCTCAGATAGTTAATATCAACGAGTTAAATGATATTCCTGATGTATTTGCTGATTCTGCTACTGCTGGACAAATTCTCGAATATGACGGATTCAGTTGGCAAGCAACTACTCCTTCTAGTGGTATTTCTCTAAATGATTTAACAGTAGAAATTAGTCCAACATCAATCGGTGAAGGCGATCTAAGTTATAACAATTTAACTGGTACATTTACTTTTACCAGGCCTTCGGTTCCGCAAAATGTAAGTGAACTTGTAAATGATTTAGGATTTGTCGAAGAGGGCGACGTTCCTGTGGTAGTAGAAACAGCTGGTTTTATTAAATTAACTGATTTATCTACTACTTCCCCTATATCTTATAACAGTACCACAGGAGAAATAGGATTTGACAGTAACGCAGGTGTTAATGTTGGAACACTAGATTCTTCTGGGGCAATAACTGCTCCTCAAGTGAACAGTGCAGTTTTAAGCAATAGCACCGATATTACATTAACTCCAGGAAGCCAAACTAATAGAATTAGTATATCGCAGGGGTTTTTAAATATTGCAACCATTGGGGATGATTCTAATGCACAAAACGGTGACCTAAGATTTACTAGTGATTATAATCTTGAAATTTACTCTGGTAATGCCAACGTTTGGTATCACATCGGGGGTCAAGGATTTAATGCAAGGCGAGGATTAATTTTGCCAAGATTTACCACTGCCGAAAGAGATGCTATACCTACTCCGCAAATTGGTGAAACTATATTAAATAACGACACAGATCAATTACAGATTTATGACGGGACTGGCTGGCTTTCGTTAAACCCTCCACCGTGATAAATATTATAAACGGAGAAGGGCATGACTATTGAATCAATTGACGTAGGCTTAATTGCTAACGACGGTACTGGAGACGATTTACGAGAAGCGTTTATAAAAGTCAACAATAATTTTGACGAAATTGATTTACGTACCAGTTTAACTACAGTTACAAATATAGGACTAGAATCCGGAGTAGGTCTTTATAAAGAATCAGTTGATGCAGATTTAAGATTTAGAAAACTAGCAGTAAATCCTGCTTATCCTAATTCATTGGGTATCGAACTCAGCCCTGACGAAGATACAGTGTATATTTGGTCTCCTACAAGTTCATTATCTTTTACTAACGGTATAGTAACGGAAAGTTCAAGTCTTAATAATCCGGTATTTTTCACTGGAACCGAAGGCGCCAGTGTTAGTATAACCAGTAGAAACAACGGTGAAAATATTGAAGTCATAGTTGATAGTCAATTAGCAAGAGAAACTGCACCTAAATTAGATGCGTCATTGGACGCACAAGGAAACGAATTAGTTAATGTGTCTAAAATTAACGACAGTGATATTAGCAAATTGGAAGAAATTTTAGGTTTTGATTTTGGATCAATAACATTCGTAAGATCTAGTATTGTAGATTTTATTGTAAACTCAGTTGATGTTGATTTAGGAACTATAACAGAAAGCAAACCAGATATAATAGATTTTGGTAATTTACCTAGTGTATCATAAGGAAAGCATATGAGTTGGACTGAAAAAAGTGGATACAATCTAGGTACGATAGAAGAAAGAACAACAGTTGATATTGCTCTTCCTATATCAGCCAATGCTGATACTGTTGTATCTAAAATTGCAGGAGAATTACCGCCAGGAATTAGGATACAAAATTTTTCTTTGGTAGGTGTTCCATTTGAAGTTAAAAGAGTCACTGACTTTGAATTTACACTGAGAGCAAACAACAATGGCGTTATTGCAGATAGAACATTTAGTCTTACAGTGCAAGGCGAAGATTTACCTCAATGGGTCACTCCTCCTGGAAATTTAAATATTGGTGCACAAGAATTTGAATCATTTTGGCTTGATACAAAAAACAGCAAGTTTGGTTTGTTTGTTACCAACGGTACTAATAATTTTTTGCAAACTGACGTAGACCTTTATAACGGAATACCCAGCAGAACACAAGGTAATAATGGTGATTATGCATTTGATTTAATCGATAATCAATATTACTTAAAGCAAAATGACCGTTGGATAAAGTTAAATGATAGTGTAATCAAAAGTGTTTTTGGAAATGATCAACAGGTAGTAGTTAGTTCTACTGTACCGAATCCGAATATTGTTGATTTTTGGTTAAATCTTAATAATTTAAACAATGGACTAGATTTACGTCTAAGACAATTTGATAGTAATCAATCGTTATGGTTACCAGTTGAATATACTATAAGCGAAACTGCTCCAATTGCTCCGTTTGATAAACAAATTTGGTTACAAAGTTTTACAGACCAAATGCGATTTGTTTTTAAAATTTATAATGCAGCAGAAAGCACATGGCAACCATTTAATTATGATTCAGGAACCGTGCCACCGGATAATTCAAACCGTGCTTTTTTTGTCTTGGACAACAGTTTAGTAGATTTTGATTTAGAAGCAGTTGATACTGATTTAGCAGCCGGTGATAATCTGTTTTATTATATAGCCGACGGCGATGGTAGTTTGCCAGGAGGACTGGAACTCACACCGTCGGGTAAAATAACTGGCATAGTTGATCCTATCTTAGCATTAGATGCTGGTAATAAACCAGGCTATGATCTTGACTTATATGATAACTCTCCTTTGGATTTTGGAATCTTAGATAATGGATCAATAATTACTCCTACAAAAATAAACAGATACTTTAATTTTACAGTGACAGTAGCAGACGATGTAGGGGAAGTTAAAAGAGATTTTCAAATTTACGTGGTCAGTGACGATTTTCTTAGAGCAGATAACAATATTATGAAATCTGGCACTGGCTTGTTCACAGCAGATGTTACTTTTTTACGCAAACCAATTTGGTTAACACCGGGATATTTAGGTCTTAAAAGAGCAGATAATTTTCAAACTTTTTTCCTTGAAGTTTTTGACCCAAACAGTCTTCTTGGTCGTATATCTTATGTTTTAAGAGATATTAATGACGACGGATCTATAAGTGAATTGCCTCCAGGAATGAGTCTTGACACTACTACAGGAGAAGTATTTGGAAGAATACCTTATCAACCAGCTGTAACTAAACAGTATCGATTTACCGTCGAAGCTTTACGCAGTGAAAATGATGTAGAAACTTTAGAAATTTCAGCTAATGTATTCGAAGACACATTAAGTGGAAAACAGAGTTTAAAAATCTTTAAACTGCCGAATACACTAGCAGATAATATTAATGATTTACAATCTTTAGTTGGACAAAATATTAATATTGAAAATAATTTATATAAAGTTGTCAGTGTTGACAGCAGTAACACCGAGTTTGATATACTCAATTTAGATAGAGAATTAATTCCAACTTACAAAGCTAAACCATTAACATTAATCAAAGATCACGCCTTTGGTGAATCCAGTTTATATGTTGCCTTTGAAAGTTTGGAAAATGATAAAGATTTAAATTATTGGTTTCCTAGTAATATCACAGAAGACAGAACCAAATTGATTTTTAGCAACAACGAACAATACAGTATCGAAAATGTTGTTCCTTATATAGCATGGACAATATCAGCTAACAACACAGCTGGTGTGATACAGTTTAATTTCGATGAGGCAGAAATAAATCAAGTACAAGATTTTGAAACTGCAATTAAAAATTATATAGATCAAATATTATTAAACGATACTGTGTACTCTTCTATAGATTGTAAAATCAATATTGTTTCTCAAGATTTAATTTATTTAGAATTACCGAGAACTGCAAAAACATTAAACAAAAGTCTTATAGAAAGACCATTTCATGCCGAAGACAGCTCTGCAATTGATGTGTTCAAAGGCAATCCAGAGTTGTCAGAATCTGAATTTTGGCAAGTGTATTTGGATACTTCGTTATCAAGAAGTTTTGTTTCAGGCAAACAACTGGCACTAAGCATAGCAAAAGAAACAAATATAGTACAGAGAATAAACGTTTCAAATACAGAAATTATTAACAATATAAAAACATTTACTGTTGATATTCTTGGTAATGTAGACAGCACAATTACTTGGCAAACACCTTCGATTTTGCCAGAAATCAAAGCCAATCGTGTTAGTTATCTTAATTTGCAAGCTACCACGACACTTGTAGGCTCAAATCTTAAATACGATATTATAAAAGGAAATCTACCAAACGGTTTAGAATTAAAAAGAAATGGTGAAATAACTGGTAAAGTAAATCAATTTTCGCAAAATCCTGTATTATACAAAGGCATTTTCAGGAGCAATCGCATTTACCAAAAAAATGACCTTGTGCGAGTAGACAATAACTATTATAGATGCATTAAAGATTATCCCTTTGACGAGTTTTTTGATATTAATAACGAAGAATACTGGCAAAATTACAGTTTTCAGAACAATCAAGGATTGGCATATATTGACAGAAATTACAATCAATGGGTGTCTGGATACGAATACAATGTTGGAAATATTGTAGAATTTGCAGATATATCTTATAAGTGTGTTCAGTCTCATATAGCCAGTAATAACAATAGGCCCGACACCGACAATAATTCTACTTTTTGGCAAGTACTAGATCAAACTACAACATTTGATAATGCTGCGACCAGTTTTGATAGAAAATTCTCATTTACTGCGTTAGCAAGAGATAATTTTGGTTATAGTGCTTCTACAA
>Ga0209937_1000216_pt1 | contig 19768 bp, 18 predicted proteins | sample SalPon1_B_H2O_MG_FD_185699 | JGI IMG/M metagenome (GOLD analysis project Ga0209937, IMG submission 185699) | Salt pond water microbial communities from South San Francisco under conditions of wetland restoration - Salt Pond MetaG R1_B_H2O_MG... | ecosystem: Environmental > Aquatic > Non-marine... | reverse complement strand
TTCTCGTTTTCGTTCTCTTTTCTCCCTCAGTCACAAAAAGAGGCGGATACGATACCGTTAATTATTAAGTTTTTTCGAAGAGCAGCGTATCCGGTGGAATTAAATACACTTGAATACGAATTCCCCGATACGTTTGCAATATCATATTCACAGTCATCAGATGATATTATCCGCATGCCCGAGGTTGCATGCACTTCTGTGGGTGTGACATACAATCCGAATTCGATGTCATTTTTTAACCGCGCAGGACAACCCGTAGGTGATTTCGCAGGTACTCGCAGTAATCAACCCGTCGAGACGACACTCGAACTATCATTTACCGAACTTCGGCCGATTTCAAGATCGCTCGTCGAGGAAGGTTTCTAAGAATGCCATATTTTACACAGTTTCAAAAATCGTCATATCCACTTTCGGATACCGTTTCAAAAAATCTGACAAACATTTCACACTATACCGCAATCTTTTCAAGGCTTGCGGACGATGCGTCATTTTACACATATTATAATGCTCGAGGCGACGAGCGGTTTGATACGATCTCGAATGAACTATATGGTACTCCGGATTATTATTGGACAATTCCAATTCTGAATGCAGAGATTATCAATACATGGAAAAATTCAGTAAAATCTGAACAGGCATTTAAGAAATTTCTTGATCGAAAATACCCTGGCGTTGCACTCATTATTGATCCAGTCGACGATCTGGTCGGTAAATTCGAGGTCGGTGAAATTGTTGCATATGATATTAACAACGTATACCGTATCCTGAATAAGTATCCGTCGCTTCGTTATATCCACTGTGAGCCTGTGTCGATGGACGAGTTTGACGTACTGAATGACCCAGAGGAGGTATGGGTTCTCCTTACAGGTCTTTGGAATGAGGTCAACGATAACATTTGGCAGGACAGTAATATCTGGCGCGACAATACCGATTACGTCATAGGTAGAGATACACTTGTTGCAGCAAAGGTCGAGTCGGTAATTCCTGCCGCAAAGGCTCCTGCATTTTATCTCGACGTTGACGGTAACCGTGTTCCATGGTATAAGGGTGTCAACGAGGTGACGTTCGAGGATATCGAGCGTGATAAAAACGAAGAATATTCAAGAATCAAAGTAATTCGACCACAATTTATTTACGATATTGCTGCACAATTTGAACGCGAGATGGCATGAGTACACAGGATTTATTAAGTACGACGCCGAATGGTGTCCGTGCATTTGGTGTTGAAATTCAGACACACGATGGTCAGTTATTTGACATTACCGGTACAATCACCGAAATGTCTCTGTACGAATCAATTTATTTTCCGTACATCCATGGTGAATTGACGCTCATTGATAACTCGGATATGCTGTCTGATTTTCCCTTTGTTGGTCAGGAGCGGCTGCGGTTAAAATGGGAACGCGACGAAAAGAAAACAACTCGCGAATTTCTTATCACGAAGGTCGCAAATATCTCAAGGAACCGTGACGGCTTTGGTGTCTATGACCTTACGATCACATCGGAAATGCAGATGCGTAATGCAACATCTCTGTTCTCAAGATCATATCGTGGCCGCGGTGACGAAATTATCTCCGGCATCTATTCTGATTATTTGAATACCGAACTGAATGTGGCATCCGAGGCAAAGACCTCACATAACGTTGTGTTCCCTTATATGAAGCCTCTCCAGGCAGCCGATATGATTCGTAAAAATGTCATTGCCGAGGACAACACACCGCTCTTTGTGTATGAATCACTGTATCCGAACGAGGTTCGTCTTGAATCACTTGGTGAGATGTTTTCGCGTGAGCCAATTGTTGAACTGAAACCAAAAAAGCCATCAAATACCGACCAGGATGGCGAAGCGAGCAGACAAAAACTAGACGAACGCGGTACGGTATATGATATGTCGACGACTCGGGCATATAATACATACGACCAGATCAACAAGGGTGCGTATGGATCATATGTCACGATTGCCGATCCATCGACGCGTGAATATCAAAAGGTCGAATTTGACTTTAAGAAAGAGGCACCGACAATATCAGGCGAATGGATTACCAAGGACTTTACTGTCGGCGGTATCCCAGTGAACGAAATATACGACACAAAAAATTATTACCTCCACCGAAACAAGTATGCATTCAATACGGATTTTCCTAACCTCAGTTCAATTGAAGATCTCGACCTTTCGATTCTGAATTCATATGTGCACAGACATGCGACGACAATGCTGAAGGTATATATTGATTCGATCGCGTATGTCCTTGATTCAGGTGAACCATTTGGTGTCGGTAAGGCGGTCGAGTATACGATTCCAAAATTTTCGCCTGCGTTGTCACCAGAGGATCAGAAGAACGACAAGGTCAATTCTGGTAAATATATTGTCGCGTCACTGCGACATTATATTCAGAACGGTGAATATACAATGTCTGCTGAACTGATTCGTGATGGTATTGGCGAATTCGCTCAGCTTGATCCGCTCGTCGAGGAAAATTCAACAGGTAAACCAATTGACCCAATACTGCCGGAGTTTTAATTCCTTATGATGAATCAGTTTTATGTTGGTGTTGTTGAGGATCGGAATGATCCATTTAAGATGGGCCGTGTTCGTGTCCGTGTTCTCTCGGTCCATTCAGACGACCGAAAGGCAGATATACCTATCGAGACTCTGCCCTGGTCATATGTAATGCAACCACCTAATGTTTCGACGTCAGGGTCGACTCTCTCGCAGTTGGTCGAGGGAACTTGGGTCGTCGTCATGTATATGGATCATAACCTACAGGATCCGTTGGTAATCGGCTCTCTTCCGGCTGTCGATGCGGAGCGTCCAGACTATAATAAAGGCTTTTCGGATCCCTTTGGTGTAAACCCTCGGTGGACTGGTTCACCAGAAGAAGGTGATTCGAACCTTTCACTGGTGACGGACGAGGACCGTTGGACCGAGCATCCGACATATGAGGCGCGTAAGGAGAATCGCGTCACAAAGGTGCAGCAGGCAAAGAAATATCAGGTACCCACCGTATCGTCAACAGTGCCCGATGAGGAATACGAGCGGACGACATGGGACGAGCCTGACCTCCGTGGATTACAAGACTCTGCATATCCATATAATTCGATCCGTGAGTTCGAGGCAGGTCAGCTAGAGGAATATGACTCGACCTCGGACAACTCGAGGATTACGAATTCTCATCAGTCTGGCTCGTACCACGAGATTCTCCACGACGGGTCAACGACCGTTAAGATTGTCGGTGACGGATACCATATTACACTTAAAGATCAGAACATGTATATCCAGGGTGACCTGAATGTATCAGTCGAAGGTAATATGCGTCAGTATGTCGAAGGTGATTATACGCTCGAGGTTGGCGGTTCGATGCACACATACATTGAAGGCAATCGAGAGACAAAAATTAACGGGTCGGACGTAAAAGAGGTTACTGTAGACGAGTCTACTAACGTTCTAGAGAAACGTTCGATTCATGTTGGTGGTGACCAGCGGATCCTGATTGATGGTAACGAGACAAACGTTGTGGGTAAAAAATCAGACACGACGATTAAAGGTGAACATTCACAGACAATCCTTGCCGATTCTGCTCGGGTCATCAGAGGTAATGAATCGCTCACCACGGTTGGCCAAAGACTCGTGACGACGGAAGGTAAACACCGACTTGAATCGATAGCAAATATAGAGTTTGATACCGATTCGAACATGCTTGAAACCATTGGTGGGCTACAAAATACGCAGGTTGGTTCGACCGTTGATATTACTGCTGGTGGTGCAATTACTATTGATGGTCCGACAATTGATCTGAACCCTTAGAGTGAGTATCAGATGAAAGGCATTTTTAAGGTTAGAATTAGCGACGAGGTTTATACGTTTACTGAGTACGATGATATACCTCAAGAGTTTGATCATCTGATCATGTTCATGCCCGAAATACCGGAAGGACCTCATACAGACGAGGAACATGAGTATATTGAACAACTAAATGATGTGATGAAAGAATTAATGACAAGAGAAACCAAATAATGGCAATTGAATTTTCGACAACTACTGTTGCACCACTCTCGGGTGCCGAAATCGAAGGGTCGTTCGTTGTCGCTCAGGATTTTACTCAGACAGTTGGTGTATCAGTATCCTCTAATGGTGGTGATACATTTACGATACAATCAATTACCGCCTCTTTAACCGGAGAATCAGATCCTATTACAATAACGACAGATACAAGTAGTATTACAATCAGTGGAAAATATTTGTCGGGGTTCGAGGACGTTCTCACATATGTACCACCAGATGAAAGTAATAGAACAACCGATCCAATTACCGTGGTCGGTTTTAATAATCTCCCTGGCGGTCAAAATCTATATAATTTGGATCAAGACCAAAATCAGTTTATATTCAGAGAGTATGACGTTACGGTGGTGTATGTAAATGATACGACGCTTGAGGAAATAACCGAAAGTGCAATACTCACGCACGAGGTTCTGAACGATCTAGAGGCTGTGAGATCATTTATGGCCAATTACGATTATGGAGAAGGATAAAATGCCTGCTGTTACAAGAATCGGTGACGCCGATGTTGCACATTGTTCTGGTATGGTCCGAGCGCAAGGATCCGGTAATGTATTCGTAAACGGTATTGGTGTTAGCAGAGAAGGTGATCTCAACACTGTACATCTTCTTCCGGGGTCACCTTGTCCTGCTCACTCGACACCAATTTCGCAAGGATCAAGTACAGTTTTTGTGAATGGTAAAGGTTGTGGCAGAGTTGGTGATCTTACTTGTACCAGTGTGGCAGCTGGATCAGAAAATGTATTTGCGGGTGGATAGTCATGGCTGATATTTTTGAGTCACTTTGCGGTGAATCTGGTGTCGTCAATCAGATTAATGAAACGCAGGATAAAATTCGACAGGCTGTTACTGGCGGCAAGAACGCGATCAACGAGATTAAGAATTTTGCATCTGAGGTCGAGACACTCCAGGATGCAATCGAGAATAGCCCTGGCGTGGTCGAGAGAAGGCTCCAAGAGGATATTAAGAATCTTTTGTCGCGAGAGGCACTTCTAAATCCTGCCGGTACTATTGCAAAACTTTTGGATATTCGTGCGGCATATCAGGCTGCCGGTCCTGCGGTCGAGAGAGTAATTGAAAATGTCGAGCAGTTTATTCGAGATCCGCTGAATACACCGCTAAATCTTTGTGAAGATATACCAAATATTGTAAAGGTCGGCGAAGAGGTCAAGGAACTTGCGCAGCCGTCCGTGGTTCCCGATGGCCCGCCACCGCCAGGAGATAAGGAGCCATTTGAGAAAGAAATTGGTCTTTCAGATATTGAGGTTATTCCAAGGTTCCCGACTCGCTCGATATCCGAAGCCGTCGAGGCGGCAGGACGATTCTCTGGTCAACCAGGTCCGGGTGACGCAAATACTGCGGCAGTATCACAGTAGGTTCGTATAAATAACATCATGGCAACGCAAGATATAGTCGCAAGGGAGCGGACATACACAGATTTGGACTTTGCCTTTCGAGCAAATCCGATTACGGGTGATATAGCTCTTAAAAAAGAAGTTCAGTCGGTAAAGCAATCTGTCCTGAATATTCTTCTTACGAACCGTGGTGAACGACCGTTTGATCCAGAGTTTGGATCCGATATTCGTAAGCAGCTGTTCGAGAACTTTGATCCAATTACAGAACAACTTTTGTCTGACCAGATTCGGTCAGCACTACGAAACTACGAACCGCGGGTTCGCGTCCTTAACATTAATATAAATGGACAACCAGATAGGAATTCCCTTGATATATCCGTTGAGGTCGAAATACAGTCACCCGAGAGAACAGTGACATCAGTTGATTTTTCAGTAGAGAGACTGCGATGACAGATACAAAAAGACTTGACGTTACGGATATTGACTTCGAGTCTATTCGTGCAAACCTGAAGGAGTACATGCAGTCGCAGGAGACACTGCAAGATTATGATTTTGAGGGATCTGCAATCACCTCAATCATTGATCTCCTTGCATACGCGACACACTATAATGCTGTAAATGCAAACGTAGGTCTGAATGAAACATTTTTAAATTCGGCTCAGTTTCGCGGTTCTGTTGTCGGTCATGCTCGAATGCTTGGATATATGCCACGATCAGCGACCGCTCCTGTTGCATTCGTGGATATTACGGTAAACAATGCAGGTATTGGTGAGCTGATTCGTATTCCTCGCGGTCATCGGTTTCGGTCAAAAATTGATAATACGACATATACATTTGTGACCACCGAGGAATATACGTCAACGGATAGGACATTTTCGAATGTTCGCATTGTTCAGTCGCGGTTTAAAACTGCTGAGTATATCTTTGATAATCAGTCATCCGAACGATATGTTATTCCCGATGAAAATGTTGATACGTCAACAATTCGTGTTACGGTGTTTGATTCGAGGAATTCATCAACATCAACCGTATTTGTTCCTGCAAAATCTATTACCGAAATTAATGACGGCTCAAACATTTATTTTCTTTACGAAACCCCTGATGGTCTGTACGAGATTTCGTTCGGTGATGGCAACGTAGGTTCTGCCCTCGAAAACGGCAATATTATTGAAATTGAGTATGGTGTCACCGAGCGCGGTGCGGCAAATGGTGCTCAGATATTTTCAATGGTTGATTCGATCTCTGGTTATTCTGAAGTTGCTCTCACGACTGCGCAGCGGGCCCGTGGTGGAGCCGAAAGGGAATCCATCGAATCAATCAAACGAAATGCGCCGATTACATTTGCTGCACAGAATCGTGGTGTCACACCTAAGGACTACGAGGCAATTATTCGCGAGAATTTCTCGAACGTATCGTCTGTAAAGGCATGGGGCGGAGAGGATAATGATCCGCCAGTATATGGTAAAATCTTTGTGTCGGTGAATCCACGAGAAACCGCAATCTTATCCGAAAATGAAAAATCGCAGTTATTGAATAATGTATTGATTCCGAAAGCAGTATCATCAGTAACACCAGAAATTGTTGACCCTGACTTTTTGTTTCTTAATCTTGATGTTTCGTTCAAATACGACCCCTCAGCAACAAACTTTACTCTTGCACAGTTACAGTCAAGAGTGCGTGATGCAATAAGATCATATAACGATAATGATCTCGAAGAATTTTCAAGAGTATTCCGGTACTCAAACTTTCTGAACGTAGTGGATTCTGTTGACTCAGCGATCCTGAATTCATTTTCTCAGGTATATCTCGAAAAAAGATTTTCTCCTACGCCAAATATTCCAAATAGATACACAATTGATTTTTCAACTCCGTTGTACGCACTTCCGTCAACTGATCGCGTTATTCGTTCATCATCAACGTTTACAATTGGAGATAAAAATAGATGTTTCTTTATTGACTCGTATGATAATGATACCGAAACACGTATTGTTTCAATTGTCAGAGGCTCGAATGATGACAGAGAAATTATCGTAGAGAACGCTGGTGTGATTGAGGATACGCGAATCATTATTAATAATTTTGCTCCGTCGGATTTTGAGGGTCTTTCAATCCGTATCGAGACATATCCTGATTCGTATGATATTGCGGCGACATTTAATGATATTATTTCAATTAATAATCTCAATATTGTCGGCGAGGTTGATTCAATTGTTGCAGGTAGAGAATTCTCTGGTACACAATATACCTCACCGTCAAGAAACAGATAATTGATCAATGTTTAATAACGTAGAATTATCTCCTCATGTATCGGCACTGCTTGATCAGTTTGTACCGGGCTATGTCCGAGAAAATTTCCCTGAGCTTATTAAATTCATTGAGGTATATTTTAATTACCTCGAGGATTCTCATGGTTCTGGTTATTATCAAAATACGTTACCATACCAAAGAGATTTAACAAAACAAGATCAGCTATTTCTTGATTCGATTGAGCAAGAATTAGGTCTGTTTATTCCTCGAGAGTTTGAATCAGCACCAAGAGACTTTTATTATTATATTACCGATCTGTGGAGATCAAAGGGTACACAAGAGGCAATCGAAACATTTTTTCGGCTGTTATTAAACGATCAGATTATAGTTCGGTATCCTTGGGATAAGGTCCTTAAACCTTCTGATGGTAGATGGGTCATTGAGAGGAAACTTCGTGTATCGATGATTTCCGGCGACGGTTATGATTTCCTAGGTAAGGAAATCCGTCAGGTCAATAACCTTGGTATTGCAAAGGTTATTAAGGTAGAGCGTAAGATATATTCTGACGTAGTAATATACGAGCTTTCACTTGTTGCAAACGATATTGCCGGCGAGTTTATTGATCAAGACGAGATTATTGTATTCGATACAAATCTTCGCGCTGAAATCTATAGATCAGTTATAGGTCTTGAAATTACAAATCCTGGTGAAGGTTACCAGGTCGGTGATCGCATCCGTCTTGCTCAATTTGATGGTGCTACCTTTGTTGCGTTTGTTTCGTCTGTTGATGAAAATGGTGGTATTCTTACGACTCGCATGTCGAACTTTGGTGCAGGTAATACACCAAATCACATAATCGAAACAAACCCTAATGAAGAGAGAGTATATCTTAAGGACTACGTTCTGTTTTCGTACTCGACTGATTTGCCAATCGCGTCTCTTGATAATGAATTTCAGATAGATACCGACGATGGTTTTGGCGCCGATTTTAATATTAACTATGGTGCGATTGCAACGACAGAGGGTGTTTATACTGGCGTAAGTGGTCAATTATCAGAATCAATTGTTCTTCAGGATTCTGATTTTTACCAAAAGTATTCTTACGAAGTCGTTACGTCGTATTCAATTAATCGTTGGTTATCTTCTCTTAAAAAGTCTGTTCACCCTGCGGGCGTTGGTGTATTTTCGAACGTAAGATTGTTTAATGTTCTACCGCTAGGTGCAAGGGCTGAAACCTTTACCGACGTTACGATACCGCCGAACTATACCTTTGGCGAAAATGTACCAATTGTGGAAAACATTAATGCATTTACCCAGGATTATGTCGTCGGTACGGATATATACTTTGTTGATGATTACGTGGGTATCTCTGTATTGAATACGACATTCGTGAATGACACACAACCTAATCTGCCGGCAGAACAGCTCGCGCTCGAATCCAATATACAAAACAACGACGGATAAGTTATGGCTAAGATTGGACTATTATCAAATTTTAGAAATCGGAACGCTACCGATTTTTTTGATAACATCATTACCGAAAATAATTTTGTCTATGTTTTCATAGGTCGAACAACACCGTGGAACGACGACGAAATTGTGCCGGATGTTCAGAATACACTGTTAGAAGAAAATCAAATTTGGAACGACATTAATGGAATTAAAAGAATTCTTCCAGATGATGTGACGATTGCATTCAGAAGAATTCCTTGGTCACCTAATAGAGTATTTGACGAATATGATGATGCGGTTGACCTTTCTACAAAGGATTTTTATGCCGTAACGGACGAAAATAAAGTTTACAAGTGTATTTCAAATAATAATAATTCTCCATCGACTGTGAAGCCAATTCATACGACATTTGATGTTTCGTCTGAATCCGATGGTTACAAATGGAAATACATGTTCTCGATCTCCGAGTCATTGCTCGATAAGTTCATTGCTCCAGAATATGCTCCGCTTGTTATTGAACAAGACGTTGTTGACTTCGCCGAGCCGGGCACGATCGATAATATTGCAATCGAGGAGGCCGGCGAAGGGTATGATACAAATGCATCAGTTGAACTGAACACAGAAATCCCGATATTCATCGAAGGTGATGGTGACCAGAACGCAACAGCTCAGGCGCTTGTGTCAATATCTGAGGGGTCTGGCGGCCGTATTCTTACTGCGTCGGTTATCGATGGTGGTACTGATTATCCATACGCACCAGATAGCCGTATTCCACTTGCGATTCGTCAGATTACTGATTCCGGTATTTCTCAAAATGCTTATGGTATCGGCGCGACCAACGAATTTGGTCAGATCGACGATTTCCGTCTGGTGATTGGCGGCACTGGTTACGTAAATGGTCTTGCTGAAATTGTGCAGTCATCATGCCGAGCATTTGCTGAAACAAACTTTAATGGTGAGATTATCAATGCCGAGGTATTCACCGCTCGTCAGGGTTCCAATTTTACCGAGGCAAAGGCAATTCTGGTTTCTGATAATGCTGAAACCTGTAATGACTGCCAGCTTCGTCCTATCATATCACCTCTTGACGGCCACGGAGCAGATCCTCAGAAGGAAGTATTTGCAAACAACGTAATGATTAACCTCAGACTGTCTGGTGAATCATCGTTTATTGATCTGAATGATTTCCGCCGAATTGGTATTATCGAAAATCCACACGCCTTTGGTGAGAATGCCGTTGATTCTGCCGGCGCAAGTGATTCGGATGGTGAGGACGGACCAAAGAAATTCAAAGGTCTCATTGGTGACACAAGATATCGAATTATACTTGATGGATCAAACGAGGACTTTCAGCTGAATGAGGTTCTGTATGGTGAATCATCCGGCGCGCGAGGTAATGAGTTAACAAAATTTAATGACGAAACCGTTCGAGTGCTTGTTGACAGATCCATAGCACCAGACCTCGAGTTTGAGGTTGGTGAAAATGTCAGGGGCCTTTCATCGGGTACAACTGCAACAATTGCAGATATTCAAACGCCAGATATTGCACCATTTTCCGGTACGATTCTTTATATAAATAATACAGAACCGGTTGTTCGGGAACAAGATCTTCAGCTCGAGACCGTAACACTTGTCATCGAATACTGATTACAGGAACTATTAGCAATGACGATAAATCTAAACAGAGATCCATACTGGGATGATTACAATCCAGACAAGGGTTTCTACCGTGTTCTGTTTCGCCCTGGTTTTGCGGTTCAGACACGTGAATTAAATCAGCTTCAGACAATCCTGCAAGAACAGGTTTCGAGATTCGGTTCATATATTTTTCAAAATGGGTCTCTCGTAACAGGCGGCGCGTTTCACATTAATAATTCTGCCGATTATGTAAAGGTTGATTTTAATGATGTAACCGAGGAGGCATATGAAGGCATGACGCTTTCTGCCTCGAATGGGGTTACTGCAACAATCGTAACTGGATTTGTTGAAAATAACGAGTCAGCCTTTATGGTGCGGTATACTTCTGCCGCAACAAATGATTCGTCGATTAAAACATTCTCACCAAACCAAGAGCTTACAATAGTAGAAACAGGCGAGACGTTAAATACTCTATTTAATGTTTCTGATCCTATCGGCAAAGGATCGATTTTTAAGATTGATGAAGGTGTGATTTTTGCCGAGGGTCAGTTCATCCGATTTCTTGATACAAAGATCGTTGTTTCTGGATTCAGTCAAGAGCCGACTGCTGATGTTGGTTTTATTGTATCTGAGAATATTATCACATCTGACGAAGATCAGAGTCTCCTCGATAATGCAAATGGCACATTTAATTTTGCCGCGCCTGGTGCTCATCGACTCAAGTATTCTCTTGGTCTTGCCGTTCGGGATATCTCTGCTGAGGCCGATGATCGTTTCCTCCAGCTTTACCGTATTAATGATGGCGAGGTTACATTAAAATACGATCGACCACAGTTTGATGAATTTCTTGATGAACTTGCGGCAAGAACATATGACGAGTCTGGTCATTATACAACAGACAGATTTAATGTTATCGTTAAAGAACATTTAAAATCAAGCACAAATAATGGCGTATATAGTCTCTCTCAGGGAGGAGATAGCAATAAACTGGTTGCCGATATATCGCCAGGTAAGGCCTTCGTAAAGGGTTACGAGATTGAAAAGCTTTCAGGTAGAAAGATTGAGATTGATAAATCTACCGAAACTGAATTTCTCGATAATCAATCGTTTACAATCAACGTTGGTAACTTTGTCCGTGTCGACGAGGTTGCCGGTTCGTGGTGTACTGACTGTGGTGAAATTTCAATTCGAGACGCCGAGGCTCAGGCTGTAACAAATCAGACATTTTCTGCAACCGCTGCACCTGGATCGGAAATCGGTACGGCCAGATTCTATGCAATTAAGTATGAGTCTGGCGAGATCGGTGATTCGGATGGTACTAATACAGAATATCTGATTTATTTGTTTAATATTCAAATGAATCCTGGTAAGACATTTTCTGGTGACGCAAGATCACTATTCCTTGAGTCTCTTGCAACCGGTAATTCATTTGCCGATATTAAATTAAATTCGGACAGTGAAGCAATTATATATGACAGAGATATTTTTCCTCTGATCTATAAGCTGCCAGAATCCAATATACAAAAGATTCGTGACGAGGTCGACTCGATCGATACGTCATACGAATTTCGTAAAAGAATACCAGTGGATTTTGGCGGGGATCCAAGCGCAACAGTAACAATTACCGAACCAAACGAGGTATTTCCTTACGGCTCGTCGACCACACTTTCAGCAACACAGTTGGAAGAAATCATTGTTGTTGATAATACCGGTGAAATTCACCCGGTTGTATCCGCTGTCACTGGATCACCGACTACAATGACCGTCACAATTGACGAAAATATTACCAGCGCGATTGTGATTGTAAGAGTAAGGAATACCCAAGGAAGAGAAGCCCGTAAGAATCTTCTCCGAAATCGTGTTGTTAAGATTGATCCAAACACGCATCCTAATGGGACGACAGGACCATACTCGCTTGGTGTTGCTGACGTATTTAGAATTAGCTCAATTCATGTCGGCGATTCGTATTCGTTATCAAATCCTGACCTGAGCGATAGATTTAGTTTTTCTGACGGACAGCGTTCAACATTCTATGAACATGCAACAATTACACCCAACGGAGCATTTTTAAGTGCAACGGATAAGTTATATGTGGTGTTTGATTTCTTTGAGCATGATTATTCGCAGGGTAAAGGTTATTTTTCCATTGACAGCTATCCTGTTGATGATTCTGATCTCGAGGATCCTAATACTATTCGTACATGGGAAATTCCAACATACGAAGGCACTCAGCTTCGAGATTCGATTGATCTTCGAAAGAAAAAGGCTGCTACCGCTGATACAACAATCACTATTTCGAGCAGTCCTACAAGTGCCACGGAAAATCCAACGGCAACCAATGACCTTGAGGTATCAGGAAATGCAGCCACAAACCTGATTCCGGACAGATTGTTTATTGCTGATTTCCATTATTATCTTGCTTATTATGCGGTTATTGCCCTTGATAAAAATGGTGACTTTAACGTATATAAATCTGACTCCGCCGAGAGTCCATTGACACCAAATATTGATACCGATGTAATGCACATTGCAACAATTCGAGTATCTCCATATCCGTCACTTGCACCCAAATTTGCTAAGAAAATTGGTAAGGATCTTGAGGCTGTTGATGTAAACACAATAAATAATCGTAGATATACATTTTCTGATATCCGGTCACTTGAGCGGCGGGTTGAAAATGTCGAATATTATACAACACTCAGTTTACTTGAAAAGGACACCAACGATCTAAAGATCCTTGATGAAAATGATCAAGATAGATTTAAGAATGGGTTTTTTGTTGATCCATTTATTGATCATTCTGTCGGCGCCTATAAGCTGAATGGTTATAATATTGCAGTCAATCCAGGTAAAGGTGAACTTGTGCCGGCAAATAAAACAAGTGCAATTGGTATGACCGTTCAGTCATTTAATAATACGAACAGAGATACATAACATATGCTTTTCAGTGCACCTTATACCAACAAGGCATACTTTCAGAATGTCGCGGCAACAAAGCCACGAAATCTGGCAGATGAGTTGACATTTAATTGGGAGGGTCAGGCAACACTGTCACCGTCCTTTGATAACTGGGTTGATACCGAGACACTTCCTGAACGGACTGTATCACTTGGTCCAGATCGTGCATTCTGGGAAGAACTCGGTAATCTCTTACCATTCGACGCGGAGGAAGGTTCGTGGAATACCGTAGGTCGAACTGGTAATATTTCGTCTGAGGTTCTTTGGGATATTACAGAAATTGGCGGTAGGCGCGGTGGTGGCCGCCGAGGACGCAATGCCGCTAACGCCGAGATTAATGATCTTCGGGCAGAAGGTGTGCCGAGGCTTGGCTCAGTAAGCGGCTCGAATCACTCATCGCAGTTTACTCTTGATGGTGTTACGTTCGATAATCCATCAGCCGGTGTGGTGCATCAGCGCGAAGTATGGGGTATTTCTGAGGAAGTAACACAAGAACGTACCGTCAGAACTAACGAAATTCAGACAGAAACAGAACAGAATGCTCTCGGTGAGCGGATTGTTGATGTCGGTCTCATACCATTCATGCGCCAGCGCGATATCAACGTCACTGCCGTTGATTTAAAAGGTAATACTCAGTATTATATTTTCTTTGATGGTACTGACGTTACTGATAATTGCATTCCTTCAGAGATTATTTCCGATGCCAACGGCAATGTGGACTTTGTATTTCGTATCCCTGCAGAGACATTTAACGTAGGTCAGAGGACACTTGAAATTGTTGATGATCCTCAGAATCGTGAGGACTTTATTACGTCGCGTGCTCAGGCAGAGTATACGGCAAACGGTCTTTCTGTTCAGCAAGAGGGCACTGTTATTTCGACCGAGGCTCCTCGGCTTGTACAGGAGGTTCGGACCGAGTCTCGTACAACAGATCAGCTGATCGGTTCAGTTCTCCGTGATCCTACGTCATATAGTTTTTATGTTGAGCAGGATGGCGGTGCGTTCCTTTCGGGCTTTGATTTCTTTTTCCGAACAAAGGCTGAGTCACTTGGTGTCACCGTCGAAGTTCGTAATATGAAGAATGGTGTACCGGGTAAAACGGTTGTGCCATTTTCGAGACAGCGAATTGAAAATTCAGATATTAACGTGTCCGAGGATGCGACTGCTTCAACAGAGGTTCGGTTTGAGAATCCTATCTATCTTCAGGACAAAACTGAGTATGCTGTTACGTTAATTCCCGACAGGGCATCGACCGATTTTGAGCTATGGGTGTCTGAACTTGGTGACTTTGACATTACAACAGGAGCACGTGTGGTCGAACAACCGGGCGAAGGTGTCGTATTCTCGTCATCAAATAATTCGACCTGGTCAGTTCACCAACAAGAAGATTTTAAGGTCAATATCTATTTTGCCGAATTCGAAACTGGTGCCAATTCGACTGTCACGTTTACGAATGATGACTTAGATCGGTTTACTGTTACGGACTATACAAACGGTTTGCCTGGATTCGGTGAACCTATTGTTGGTGATTATACGCTCACCCTATCAGGTACTGCCCCTGTTTCAAATATCACCGAAGGTTCGTCTGTTACAATTGCTGGTAATACCTATGTTGTTCAGTCGGTGCTGAATGACACAATTACAATTGATTATCAGTCAATTGTCCAGGTGGGTGACACTGTTGAATTTGGCTCAGATACTTGGACTATTGATGCAGTAAATCAGGCTACTGGTGTTGTCGATAAAAGTATTCTTGGTGAACTTATTATCCGTGAATCTACTGGATTCTTTAAATCCGACATGACAATTTCCGCAACGGATACGGATACACAGGCAACAATTACTGATATTCTTGATTATAATGTAAATGTGTACCAGGCCAGAGTATCTGAACTGAATTTTTCGGGAACAACTACAAATTGGTCCGTCCTAATGTCCGGGCCAAGTGGTAATATCGTCAGAACGGTTAAGGAAAATAGAGATTTCAGACCACCAGAGGAATTAACCGTACTGAGTAAATCAAATGAACTGAGTACAAATCAAGGCAATAAATCACTCGTTTTGACTTGCAATTTCTCGACAGATAATCCGAACGTATCACCAATTATTGATGCGGACAAAATATCATCAATTCTTGTTGATTATGATATTAATAATGAGGATATTTCTGACGAGATTAATAATACCGGTAATAACAGAGCAAGATATTTTACAAAACCGATCTCGTTGGCACTACCGGCTGAGGACCTCGTGGTGTTCCTTGATGCAAAAGTTCCGGAAGGTGCGTCTGTTTCGGTATTCTATAAAATTCAAAATTCTGATGATCCACGCGATTTTGATGACCTTGAGTGGAAAAAGATTAATGGTGCAGGGCCAAATGGAGATGTTCTTCGAGAGTATTTCTTTACGCCTCTTGATGATTCAGATAATCGTGATCCTGCAGATCGAGTATTGCGTTATGAAATTGACGGAGAATATCTTAAAACATTTGATAAATATGCGATTAAACTGGTTCTCCGCGCGTCAAATACAAGTAAATATCCTGTTGTAAAACGACTCCGCACCATTGCGATGATGATTTAATGTCTGAGATAAAGAAAATAAAAGATCATCCCTCATTGGTAAAGGACGACACGACAAGGGCTGTTATTGCAACAGACGATGCTCAATTAAGAGCATATCGTCGCCGTAAAAAACAGATGAATGAAATGCGTGAAATGGAAAAAAGACAAGATTCTCTTGAAAGTGAGGTATCGGATATTAAAGACATGTTGTCAACAATATTAAGGAAACTTGATAATGATTAACGAAGGAATCACAGTTTCGGGCCATGTAACCGCGCATCTTTATGAGGGCCCTCAGCTTATACAAACAATCGAGCAGCCTAATCTGGTTGTCGATACTGGCAAAAATATTCTTGCAAGACGAATTGCGTATGCTGATGAACCTCTTATCCGTCAGGTTGCAATTGGTTCTGGTTCTGATACACCATTGGCTTCGGATGTTGGTCTTACAACTCAGACATCAATTACAAATACGTTATTTACTGAAATAGAAGATAATAACATTGTTGTGTTTATTGCAACATTTCCTGAAGGTATCGGATCTGGCGATATTCGAGAAGTTGGTCTTTTTGATGCTGAAGATAAGTTGGTGTGTAGAACAGTGTTTTCTGAGCCATTTAACAAACAGCCCTCGCAGTTTCTGAACGTGAGTTGGAAATTGCAGGTCGCATGATTTATAAATAGTACCATGGCTACATACGCAAACTTATTTGTTGACCAGGGTTCCGATTTTGCAACCATCGTGACATTGCAGGACGAGAGCACTTCTGATCCTCTTGATATTAGTGACCTGACATTATATGGTCAGGTGCGGAGAACATATACATCAGCCACGGCATTTGATTTTATTGTTGCAGTCAACGATCTTGAAAAGGCTGAAATTAAGGTATCATTACCCTCTTCAACGAACGAGAATATGAAACCTGGTCGTTATGTTTATGATATTTTTGCGGACAATTCTATAACTGGCGAATCGTTTAAGGTTCTCCAAGGTATTTTGGAAATCATACCAAGTGTTACGAGAGACTAATGTCAAGAGTACGAGCATCAGTAAAAACAGATCGTAATATTCGTGCACGAGCAACACCTGCTCCGGCACAGAATCTTGAAAATCTGACGAATGTTGACAGTACGGAATTAGAAACTGGCTCGACGCTCGTGTATAATACAAATACGAGCAAATGGAAAACGACAAGAGAATTAAACAATCAAAGCATCGACTGCGGAGAATTCTAAAAGGTACCTATAATGTCTGATACAATCATTCGAATTAAAAGAAGTGGCACTACGGGAAATCCGGGTACACTTGCAGCTGGCGAACTGGCATACTCCGCGGCGGATTCGTCGGTTGTTGCCGGCGGTGATCGGCTTTATATTGGTTTTGGAACAGAAACCAATGGTAACGCGGCAAATCGATTTGTTGTCGGTGGTAAATTTTTCACCGATATGCTCGACCATGCAAAAGGCACACTCACTGCCGATTCTGCGCTGGTCGTTGACTCGAATAAAAAGATCAATGAGCTGTTTGTTGATAATCTGAAGCTCGATGGCAATACAATCTCATCAACCGATTCGGGTGGTGACATTGTTCTTGACCCGAATGGCGCAGGACGGACCGTCGCGGGCAATCTGTTTATCGACGATGGTGCTACCGAACGGTCGATCCAAGAGTTTGTTGAGGATATTACCGGCGGACAAATTCAGGGTACGACAGATGTTGTTTCTGTTACGTATGATGATAATGCTGGTACATCGACAATTGATCTCGTCGAAACTGGTGTTACTGCTGGATCGTATGGCTCACAGACCAAAATCCCGACGTTCACTGTTGATGCCGATGGCAGACTGAGTGCTGCCGGTGAACAAGATGTTGCAACCAATCTGTCGGTTACTGGCGACACGGGATCCGCTACAGTTGACCTGCTGAACGACACGTTTAACTTTACCGGTGGTACCTCGGTTACGACTACGGTCACAGAAGGTTCGACTGATTCTGTACAGATTGATGTTGCCGATGCAAGTACGACTATCAAAGGTATTGCGTCATTTGATACGAGCAACTTCACTGTCTCAGGTGGTGCTGTATCTGCAAAAGATATTACACTTGGCACGTCAATACTGACAACTGGTTCAACAACTGCAACACTTGCTGGTCTTCAGCAGCTTGATGTTGACAACGTCCGGGTCGACGGCAACGAGATCAGCACAACTGATACGGACGGTGATCTGTCACTGAACCCGAATGGTGCGGGTAACGTATCACTCAACTCGGCGCGTATTACAGATCTTACCGATCCTACAAATCCACAAGACGCCGCTACAAAGGCGTATGTTGATGCTCGTGCCGCGGGTCTTGATCCGAAGGAATCGGTCCGTGTTGCATCAACGACCAACATTGATGTTTCATCTGGTCTTGTTGACTCTGCTGTTATTGACGGCGTCACCGTATCAACCGGTGATCGTGTTCTCCTCAAGGATCAGACTGACGCATCCGAGAATGGTGTTTATATTGTTGCAGCTTCGGGTGCTGCGTCACGTGCCACAGACTTTGATGAGCCTCAGGAGGTTACATCCGGTGTATTCTTCTTTGTTGAGGAAGGCAATTCTGGTGATAATCGTGGCTTTGTTCTTACCTCAGATGGTGGTCAGCAATCGGTCGGCACCGACGATCTGAATTTTGTTCAGTTCTCTGGTGCAGGTCAGATCACTGCAGGTGACGGTCTTGACAAAACAGGCGATACACTTTCGGTCAATACTGCAAATGGTATTGAAGTCTCGAATGATAATGTCCAGCTTGCCTCAGGTGTCGCGGGTGATGGTCTTACCTATGATTCTGGTACACTTGATGTTGTAGGAACTACCGATAGAATCTCCGTCGCGGCTGATTCAATTGATATTGCGTCAACATATGCCGGTCAGACATCAATTGATACTCTCGGTACCATTACAACAGGTACATGGCAGGGCACAATTATTAGCCCGACCTATGGTGGTACTGGTGTCAATAATGGTACTAAGACTATTACGCTTGGCGGTAACCTTACTACCTCGGGCGCGCACAATACGACGCTGACCACGACCGGCGCGACAAGCGTGACACTGCCGACCACGGGTACGCTTGCGACACTTGCGGGCACCGAAACACTTACTAATAAGACGATCAACAGCTCGGATATTGGCGTAAGTAATCCTGGTACTGGTGCATTTACAACACTCGAGGCATCGTCTGATGTTACATTTACCAGTACTGCGGATGCGACATCAGTGTCGACCGGTGCTCTTGTTGTTTCGGGTGGTGTTGGTGTCGCCAAAACAATGTATGTCGGTGATAATATCGTTGGCTCTGGTGCTGCAACAAGTGCTCTTGAAGGGTTCGAGATCGACGGCGGCACGTATTAATAAATAACCAGGAATATGGAGGTGGTTATTATCACCTCCTTGGTTATTTTTCGACACATATCCTTATTAGGAATCTAGTTTATGACTGATAATCGCGT
>Ga0209937_1000213_pt1 | contig 19884 bp, 16 predicted proteins | sample SalPon1_B_H2O_MG_FD_185699 | JGI IMG/M metagenome (GOLD analysis project Ga0209937, IMG submission 185699) | Salt pond water microbial communities from South San Francisco under conditions of wetland restoration - Salt Pond MetaG R1_B_H2O_MG... | ecosystem: Environmental > Aquatic > Non-marine... | reverse complement strand
TCGAGGGAACGTGGGTCGTCGTCATGTATATGGATCATAACCTACAGGATCCGTTGGTGATCGGCTCTCTTCCGGCTGTCGATGCGGAGCGTCCAGACTATAATAAGGGCTTTTCAGATCCCTTTGGCGTCAATCCACGGTGGACTGGTTCACCAGAGGAAGGCGATTCGAACCTTTCACTTGTGACTGACGAGGATCGTTGGACAGAACATCCGACCTATGAGGCGCGTAAGGAGAATCGCGTCACAAAGGTGCAGCAGGCAAAGAAATATCAGGTACCTACCGTATCGTCGACAGTGCCCGATGAGGAATACGAGCGAACGACATGGGACGAACCAGACCTCCGTGGATTACAAGACTCTGCATATCCGTATAATTCAATCCGTGAGTTTGAAGCAGGTCAGCTAGAGGAATATGACTCGACCTCGGATAACTCGAGGATTACGAACTCACATCAGTCTGGCTCATACCATGAGATTCTCCACGACGGGACGACGACCGTTAAGATTGTCGGCGACGGATACCATATTACACTCAAGGATCAGAATATGTATATTCAGGGCGACCTGAATGTCTCTGTCGAGGGTAATATGCGTCAGTATATCGAAGGTGATTATACGCTCGAGGTCGGCGGTTCGATGCACACATACATTGAGGGCAATCGAGAGACAAAAATCAACGGATCGGACGTAAAGGAGATTACTGTAGACGAGTCTACTAACGTTCTAGAGAAGCGTTCGATTCGCGTTGGTGGTAACCAGCGACTCTTGATTGATGGCAATGAGACAAATATTGTGGGCAAGAAATCGGATACTACGATTAAAGGCGAACACTCGCAGACAATTCTTGCCGATTCTGCTCGGGTTATTAGAGGCAATGAATCACTTACAACGGTTGGTCAAAGACTTGTGGCGACGGAGGGTAAACATCGACTTGAATCAATAGCAAATATAGAGTTTGACACCGATTCAAATATGCTCGAGACAATCGGTGGTCTCCAGAATACGCAGGTCGGGTCGACAATTGATGTGAACGCTGGTGGAACCATTACGATGAATTCGCCACTTATTGATCTGAACCCAAGTTGATGAAGACAATGAAAGGCTTATTTCAGATTATAGTTGATGGAGAGTTAAAAACTTTTCATTACTATGAGGATATACCAAAAGAGATTGATCGAGTGATAAGGTTTGAGCCCGAGATTCCTGAAGGCCCACATACAGACGAAGAACATGAGTGGATTGAATCGTTGCCTCAGTATATGGATGAAATTATGAAACGTGAGTATAGAAAATGACTATTGGATTTTCAACAACAGAAACGTCTGAATACACCGGCAACATCATTCAGGGCACATTTACTCGCGGTGTTGAGTTTACACAGTCCGTTACTGTATCCGTAATTTCCACAGAAGATGAGACGTTTTCTATCATCGATATGGTCGTAACACTACTGGGTGAACAAGATCCAATTACGATTACAATTGATGAACCGGTGATTACATTGAATGGCACGTACTTATCAGGCTGGAATGACATTTTTACATATGTCCCAACTGACGAGAGTGACAGAACTACTGATCCGATTACATCGACATTGAACAATTTACCTGATGGTCAAAATCTTTACAATCTTGATCAAGATCAGAAACACTTTATTACTAGACAGTATGAGGTGACCGTGACATACATGGGCAGTTTGAATCAAGAAGAAACGACCGAAACCGTAAATTTGAACCATGAAGTGTTTAACAGTCTTGAATCAATACGATCGTTTATGGCAAACTACGAGTATGGAAAGGGGTAAGAAATGCCAGCAGTTACGAGAATAGGAGATGCTGAATTACCGCATTGCTCAGGAATGGTGCGTGCCCAAGGTTCCGGCAATGTACGAGCGAACGGTATAGGTATAAGTAGACAAGGTGATAAAAATACGGTTCATCTTTTGCCTGGATCACCATGCCCAGCGCATTCTACAACCATTTCACAGGGATCACCAACCGTCCTTGTGAATGGTAAACAATGCGGTCGAGTTAATGATCCTACATGCACTAAAGTGGCGACAGGTTCGCCCAATGTATCTGCGGGCCCTTAGTTATGGCTGATATTTTTGATACACTCTGCGGCGAATCCGGTGTAGTTAATCAGATTAACGAGACGCAGGATAAAATTCGGCAAGCTGTTACTGGTGGCAAGAACGCGATTAATGCAGTTAAGACCTTTGCCGCGGAGGTCGAGACACTCCAGGATGCAATCGAAAATAGTCCTGGTGTGGTCGAACGAAGACTCCAAGAGGATATTAAGAATCTTTTGACGCGAGAAGCTCTTCTAAATCCTGCGGGTACCATAGCAAAACTTCTTGCCATTCGTGCTGCATACCAAGAGGCTGGTCCTGCGGTTGATCGAGTTATTGAAAATGTCGAGCAGTTTATCAAGGATCCTCTGAATACGCCATTGAATCTTTGTGAGGATATACCAAATGTCGTAAAGGTTGGTGAAGAGGTCAAAGAACTTGCGCAGCCGTCTGTAGTGCCAGATGGAGCACCGCCGCCAGGGGATAAACAGCCATTTGAGAAGGAAATTGGTCTCTCGGACATCGAGGTCATTCCACGGTTTCCGACTCGCTCGATATCCGAAGCGGTCGAGGCAGCAGGACGATTCTCTGGTCAACCAGGTCCGGGCGACGCAAATACTGCGGCAGTATCACAGTAGGTTCGTATAAATAACATCATGGCAACTCAAGATATAGTCGCAAGGGAGCGGACATACACAGATTTGGACTTTGCCTTTCGAGCAAATCCGATTACAGGTGATATAGCTCTTAAAAAAGAGGTTCAGTCGGTAAAACAATCTGTCCTGAATATTCTGCTTACGAATCGCGGTGAAAGACCGTTTGATCCAGAGTTTGGATCCGATATCCGTAAACAGCTGTTCGAGAATTTTGACCCAATTACAGAACAACTTTTGTCTGACCAGATTCGGTCAGCACTACGAAACTACGAACCGCGGGTTCGCGTCCTTAACATTAATATAAATGGACAACCAGATAGGAATTCCCTTGACGTATCAGTTGAGGTTGAAATACAGTCACCCGAGCGAACAGTGACATCAGTTGATTTTTCAGTAGAGAGACTGCGATGACAGATACAAAAAGACTTGACGTTACGGATATTGACTTCGAGTCGATTCGTTCAAACCTGAAAGAATATATGAGGTCGCAGGAGACATTGCAAGATTATGATTTTGAGGGATCCGCAATCACCTCGATCATTGATCTTCTTGCATACGCGACACATTATAATGCTGTAAATGCCAATGTAGGTCTGAACGAGACATTTCTTGAATCTGCTCAGTTTCGCGGTTCTGTTGTCGGTCACGCAAGGATGCTGGGATATACACCACGATCTGCGGCCTCACCCGCCGCTTCCATAGATATTACTGTGAATAATGCGCAGGACGGAGAGTTAATTCGTATTCCTCGCGGCCATCGGTTTCGATCAAAAATTGATAATACGACATATACATTTGTCACCACCGAGGAATACACGTCAACGAACAGAACCTTCTCGAATGTCAGTATTTTTCAATCAGAGTTTAAGACAGCCGAGTACGTGTTCGATATAAGATCATCCGAACGATATGTGATCCCAGATGAAAACGTTGATGCCTCGACAATTCGTGTCACCGTATTTGATTCAAGAAACTCATCGACGTCTACTGTGTTTACCCCCGTTAAGAGTATTACTGACATCGACGAAACATCAAGGGTATATTTTCTATACGAAAATCCTGATGGTCTGTATGAGATTTCATTTGGAGATAATTCAGTTGGCGTGTCGCCTGAAAACGGCAATATAATTCAAATCGAATACGGTATTACACAACAAGAATCTGCAAATGGTGCACAGATATTCTCGATGGTTGATTCAATCTCTGGTTATTCCGATGTTGCACTTACAACAATTCAACGCGCTCGTGGTGGAAAGGGTCGTGAATCTATTGAATCAATTAAACGAAATGCTCCGATTACCTTTGCTTCTCAGAATCGTGGCGTTACTGCAAGCGATTATGAGGCAATAGTACGCGAGAATTTTAATAATGTATTGTCGGTAAAGGCATGGGGCGGAGAGGATAACATTCCTCCAGTATACGGTAAGGTATTTGTATCAGTACAACCAAGAGACTCAGATATACTTTCTGTTTCCGAAAAGGACTCTATTCTTAATAATATTCTTATTCCGAAAAGTTCTGTTTCAATTACTCCCGAAATTGTTGATCCAGAATTTTTGTTTATTATACTTGATATCGGATTTAATTACGATCCTACCCGAACAAATTTGTCAAATAAACAACTTGAAACAAAAATTATTAACGCAATAGAAAATTATGCGAATGATACACTTAACAGATTTGATGCAGTTTTTAGATATTCGCAATTTTTAAATCGTCTTGACTCATCCGATGATGCTATTCTTAATACCTTTGCTGATGTGTTTATTCAGAAAAGATTTACGCCCGATCTTATTCGCGAAAAAACCTATACTTTAGACTTTATTAATATTTTATATGATTCAAGTGCTGGTATTGGCACGAATAGAACAATTATTAACGAGTCATCAAGATTTAAAATAGATGGTGTTGATAATTGTACTCTTAAAGATTTTAAAAATACGAACGATACCACCAAAAGAGTAATTCATGCAGTTACCGGGTCGGGAGTTTTCGAAACAATTGTTAAACGCGATGTAGGTTATATCCAAGGTTCTCGAATAGTTCTTGATAATTTTAAACCTGAATCGTTTTTTGGTCTTTCGATCCAAATTGACGTAATACCAGAAAATTTTGATATTGTCTCCAATAAGAACAATATTCTTACGATCTCCTACGATTCAAGAAAATTTAATATTGTTGGTAAAACAGATTCGACGATATGAATCCTAAAAATGTAAATAGCTCGAATATTTCGCCGCATGTTTCTGCACTTATAGATTCATTTATTCCTGAGCATATAAGACAGAATTTTCCAGAGCTGATTAAATTTATTGAAGCATACTTTAACTATCTTGAAGACGTTCACGGTTCTGTATATTATCAGAATACATTGTCGAGTCAACGTGATATTGAGTTACAGGAAGAAAGTTTTCTTCGCGAGATTGAATCGGAAGTTGGACTTTATGTTCCTCGAAAATATGAATCGTCTCCTCGGTTATTCTACAATCAGATCTCAGAGATATACAGATCAAAGGGCTCGAAGGAGGCAATTGAACTCTTTTTTAGACTCTTTCTAAATGACCCAGTAAGAATTAGATTTCCATGGGATCAAGTTCTTAAACCATCTGACGGTCGATGGAATATTGATAATAAACTCAGGGTTACAATGATCCGTGGATCAGGTGACGATTTTCTGGGTAGAAAAATATTTCAGATCGAACAGTTTGCGACGTCTGTTGTTGAGAAGGTAGAAAGAAGACTTTACTCTGATTCACTTATTTTTGAGCTGACTCTATCAGTTGATGATAGCGTAGGCACGTTTGTATCTGGAAACACAATTAAAATAGAGGATTCTGATCTTGAGGCCGAAATATATCGATCAGTCTCAAAGATTGTACCGACGAATCCGGGGCAAAATTATCGAAAAGGTGAAAAAGTTGAACTTGATAATTATGACGGTTATTCCTTTATTGGTTTTGTAAGTTCGGTTGATAACTCTGGCGGTATCGTCGAGGTCACTCTTTCAAATTTTGGCGCAGGTAATACTCCTCAACACGTAATTAATGATCCAAATAATACGAACCAATATTATTTTAAAGATTTTTTAGTTTATGATCGAAATACCGATGAGCTTGTCGAGGCAGTAATACCTGAATTTACTGTAAATACAAAATTTGGAGTTGATGCGGAATTTGATATTCTGTTTTCTCCGATCGTAACCACCGCAGGTAGATATTCAGGAGTCAGAGGTCAGCTATCGGAATCAATTGTCCTTCAGGATTCTGATTTTTATCAAAAGTATTCGTATGAGGTAGTCGGTAATAATTCGATTGATACTTGGTTAAAACCGTTAAAGCAGACCGTACATCTTGCGGGCGCTAAGGTATTTTCAAATATTAATATATACAATAAGTTAGATTTTAAGGTTGATTCTGAATTCTTTTCTCAGTTTTTTGAACCTGCAAATTACACTCTGGGGGAAAATTCAACAATTTTTTCAGAGGCCCTTGGGTTTTCTCAGGACTATGTTGTCGGTGAGGGTCTTTATTTCAGAGAACTATATGTTGGTATAGAGGAATTTGAATTTACCGATGTTTCACAATCAACACCTCTACCATCAGAACAAAGAGCATTTCAGTCAGGGTTATAAATTATGTCATCCACATCAGGACTTTTAAGAAATTTTAAGATTCGTAACGCAAAAGATTTTGTTGATTACGTAAATTCTGAGGAAAGCAGTCTGTATGTTTTTATCGGTAAGGTAACAGAATGGGAAAATGAGGAGGAGCCTCCCGAGATTGTTAATTCTCTTAACGAGGAGTACTCTGTCTGGAATGATATCTCTGGATTAAAGAGAATTACAACAGGCGATTCTGCTCTTGGTTTTAGAAGAGTTGAGTGGCAACCCGGTAGAATCTATGACATATATGATAATACAATCAATCTAACCAATAAAGATTTTTATGTGATCACGGATCAAAATAATGTATACAAATGCATTAATAATGCGAATGGTAGCGAATCTCGTATTAAGCCAACACATATTAAATATGAAAATATTTCGACTGAAGCTGATGGATACCGATGGAAATATATGTTCACGATATCTGAATCGCTTCTTGAAAAATATATAGCACCGGGATTTATTCCGGTAGATATTGATACAGAAGTTATTGATAATGCCGAACCTGGAACAATAGATAATCTTAAAATTTTAAATTCTGGTAGTGGTTACACACCAAATGCCGATGTTTTTAATGGAGATGAGCTTCCTGTTTACATACAAGGTGATGGAGATCAAAACTCTTCCGGTACGATTAATATTACACAGACATCAGCTGAAGGTGAAATTATAGGATTTATTCCATCGAGTGATCGGGGAGAAAACTATCCTTATCCAAACGAAAAAAGACAACCGATTGCGCTGCGCCAGATTACCGCAAATGGGATTACCGAAACAGCATACGGTATTGCTTCAACGGATATTAATGGACAGATTTTGGATGTAGAGATTATTATTAGTGGTTCCGGTTACGTAAATGGCGCCGCACAGGTTGTGCAATCATCGTGCCGAGCATATGCAGAAACAAATTCCGATGGCGAGATTACGAATGTTGATGTATTCACTGCTCGTGAAGGAAGTAATTTTAAACGAGCAAAAGCAATAATTGTTGATTCTCGGGGAACCGGTGCAGAGATCGTACCGATTATTTCACCTTTAAACGGCCATGGTTCGAATCCTGAAAAAGAACTATATGCAAATTATGCAATGATTAATCTTCGGCTTTCAAGCGAAGCCACATTTCTTGATCAGGATGATTTTAGAAGAATAGGTCTTATCGAGGACCCTGTGGTTTTCGGCACTTCGGATAACATTGATCCTATTGTTCTCACTCAATCAACCGTTGATGGCAAATATAGACTTAAAATTGAATCAATTACGGGCGAATTTAATAATTCCGAATTAATTTATGGTGAGTTATCTGGTGCCATAGGAGTTGAAACAAGTGTTCTCGATTCCTCAACACTTAGAGTATTGCTCGATAATTCTATTGCTCCGTCTATTAGCTTTTTTGAAGGTGAGACCATTAGAGGTCTTAGTTCTGGGGCATCCGCAACAATTACAGAGATTATAAACCCAGATGTTGATTATTATTCTGGCACGATTTTGTATATAAATAATCGTGAACCCATCATAAGAAACACAGAATTTCAAATTGAAACCGTTACCCTCGTCATTGAATACTAATTAAAGGGCAGAATATCAATGATTTTTGATTTTAATAAGGAACCATACTGGGACGATTACAAAGAGGAGAAGGATTATTATAAAATTCTTTTTCGGCCTGGTTTTGCGGTTCAAACCCGTGAGTTAAATCAGCTTCAGACAATGCTTCAGAAGCAGGTTGAGAGATTTGGCAATCACATTTTTGATGAAGGTAGTATTGTTCTTGGCGGACAATTTAATTCTGAAAGAAGAATTGATCGGGTCGAGATTACTGACATTAACCTTGAAAATGCCACACTTAATGATTTTATTGGTAAGGAAATCGTAGGGCAATCAAGTGATCTTACCGCATATGTTGTTGCAGTCGATTATGACGAAACCGCTGATGCGAATTTACTTTTTGTTCGTTATCTAAATTCAAATGAATCTGATGAGGTTGTATTTAGAGATAATGAGGATCTTGTAGTTACTGGGACCGGTATCACAGCAAAAACTGTAAATTTAAATGCAACCGGTGAAGGTAGTATTTTTGAATTGGATCCTGGAGTGCTTTTTGCACAAGGATACTTTATTCGATTCCCGAAGCAATTAATTGTCACAAGTCGATATACGACCGAGCCTACAGTGTCGGTTGGTTTCCGAATTCAGGAACCTGTGATTGCAACCTCTGAAGATGATTTGTCCCTTCTTGACAATGCCCAGGGCACATTCAACTTTGCTGCGCCTGGTGCCGATCGTCTTATCTTGTCGCTTAATCTAACGACGGTGCCTTTTGGTGAGTCTGCAGCCGATGACAACTTTCTCTTGCTCGCGGACATCAAGGACGGGCAGATTTACGAGAGTAGTGAGAAAACGCAGTATGCCCGTATTTATGAGGAGATTGCTAGGCGTACGTCTGATGAGTCCGGCGATTACTATGTAAACGGTATGACCGTTCGCACACGTGAACATCTTGATACAGGTCTCAACGAGGGCCTTGATCTTAACGGCGACGAGAACAAACTGTCGATCGACGTTGAGCCTGGTCTTGCATATGTGAAAGGATACGAGATCAACAATCCGCAGACGCATCATGAGATTATTGATAAGGGTATTGACTTTAAGTATCTGAACAATGCCGTCGTGAGCGCAAGAACCGGTGGATTTGTTGTCGTCAACGAGATCGTCGGTGCATTTGATATCGACGAAGGTACACTGATCGAGTTGTATGATACCGCAGAACAGAGAGTCACAAACTCGACGAATGCTTCTGCGGCGCCGTCTGGATCACAAATTGGTACTGCTCGCGTCAAGACCGTTGCATATGATTCAGGCACGCTCGGTGGCCCTGACGGAAGTCTCCAGTTATATCTCTTTGACATCAACATGACCGGCGGTTCGGTCATCTCAGAAGTGAATGCTGTTGCCGGCACATCATTCTTTGCCGATGTCGAGACGGGTCTGTCTGAGAACATTGATAATACTCTGATCTATAGACTCGGCACTTCGGATACAAGAAAGATTCGTTCTGAGACTCAGCTTGAAAACTCTACCGACACGTCGTTTACGTTCTATACGACTCAGACATCGACGATTGCTCAAAATACAAAAGAGATCAACATCTCGTCTCCAGAGACTCTGGCATATACCGTTGGTGTTCTTTCGTCTATTGAGAAACGCGACATTTTTGTGTCACTGAATACTGCGCTTGGTGCGCCGAATGATCTTGCAGAAGGTCATCACTTTGATCTTACTGACCCATCAGTTACAGTCGAAGCTACGTCAACCACAAGTCTTAAGATTACGCTCGGCGATCAGTTTGAGGTTATTTCGTCGAACTCGCCAGTGACTGTGTCGTATAAGGTGAGACGCTCTGAAATCTTTGAAAGCACAAAGGAACTTGTGCCCGACGTATATGTCAAGATTGGCTTCAGTGAGTCTGGTGCGCCGTCAACTGATGGGCCTATTCCGCTTGGTCTTGCCGATGTTTATCGTATCAAGGAGGTCCGCCGCAAGAATGGTGCTGACTTTACTAGCGAGACGGACGGCACTGATGCAACGAGTCAGTTTATCCTTGATAACGGTCAACGTGATAACTATTACGATCATGCAACGATCCGTCCTGTAGGTATTACTCTTGCGGCGGACGACTATCTGCTCGTTCGTCTTGACTACTTTAGTTCGGACACACACTCGTACTTCTCTGTTGACTCATATCCAATTGACGATACACAGGAGACGGATACCTCTATCTTCACGTATCAGATTCCGTCATATACCACATCGTTCGGTGAGGTGTATCAGCTTCGTGACTGTCTCGACTACAGACCCGTGAAGTCCAAGACAGCAGATGAGGCTCTCACTGCAGTAGCAGCTACAATGAATCCTGCGACGGCAGACGATTTTATTACGAACGAGACGACGAACAAGCTGTTAATTCCTCTTCCGTCAAGTCGAATCGAGCTAGACTATTCCCACTATCTTGCTCGACGTGATGTATTGACTGTTGACAGTAATAATAACTTTTCGTCAGTCCGCGGCGCGCCTTCGACAGATCCAGTGACACCATCCGTCTCTGAAAATGTAATGGCGATTGCGAATATCTTTATTCCTCCGTATCCGTCAATTTCACAGACCTTTGCTCGTATTCTTGGTCTGAATGACAATTTCTGTACACACGAGCGTATTGCCCAGAAGCGGTTTACGATGCGTGATATCGGTGTCTTAAAAGATCGCATCGATACTTTAGAGTACTACAATGCTCTGAATCTTATTGAGAAGGAGACTTCCGATCTTCAGATTCTTGACGAGAATGGTCTTGATCGATTTAAGAATGGATTCTTTGCCGATGGATTTCTTGATCATTCGCTCGGAGATACTACAAATCCTAATTATAATATAGCCGTTGATAGGGCTGAACAATTAATTAGACCAGTCTTTGAAATGGATTCATTTGATTATGAGTATAACGAATCGGGCAGTAATCTTGGAAAAGTGGGCAATCTCCTTCATCTTCCAATAGAGTCCGAGGAAATACTTGTTCAGCAAAATAATGTGACAACAAATAGAAACGTCGAGCAGTCGGTCTATCGATTCCTTGGTAATATTGAATTGGATCCAGATAACGATACGTGGACTGATACTACAACCGTTGATAAAAATATTGAATTTGGTAACGATCTTCCTAACGATAAACTTATGACCACCGATTGGGGATCGTGGGAAACCAACATTGTGGGATCAAATCTTTATGCTCGTAATTGGAATGATAGATCAGGAAATGCGGCCAGGGCCTCATTTGTCGGATCCTATGACAGCTATGCGGCGGCATTAAGAGCATCAAGAGGTGCCGGTAAATATGGAAGAAATCGTACACTTATTGAAAGAGTGGCTTCAGACCAGAGAAGTGGAATCCAAACAACTGTAAATTTCGAAAAGGAAACTCAGCAGTTAGGTAATTTTGTTACCGATGTCTCCTTAATTCCTTACATTCGTCCTCAGGCCATTAATTTCTACGCATCGGGTATCAAACCACGCACACGTCACTTTGTATTCTTTGATGGTGAGGACGTTACACAATACGTTCGACAGTATACGACAATCGATGATCCGACGACATTTACGCCTAACGGGTCTGATCTGCGAACAAATGAATTTGGAGAGATTCGTGGCGTATTATACCTTCCAGCCGAAGGTAAGAGGTTCCGTACTGGTGCTAAGGAAGTTGTAATTACTGATAGTCTTAATAATTCAATAGATAACGTAACATCAAGGGCCGAGGCTACATTTAACGCGTCGGGTCTCAATGTCCAGAAACAAAACACAATACTGTCTACAAAGGTTGTGTCTGGTATTGAGTCCGAGGAGGTATTTGAAACAAGAAATCGCCGTGCTGTTGATACAAAGGTTATTGGCCCTTCGTGTATCGCGTATACGTTCAGAGTTGATGTTCCTGCTGAGGAAGAGGGTGCATTCATCACATCGGTCGATCTGTTTTTCCAGCAGTTTCATCCAGAGCTTGGGTTCCGTGTTCAGATTCGTGAGCTGAACTCAGGGGGTAATATCACGCAGAATGTGTTGCCGTACTCTGAAGTATGGGTAGATCGGAAGATTCGAGATTCTGTTGGTAATCGTATTGATAACCCTAATTTAAAAACATCGTCGGACGGTTCAGTGCCTACGAATGTTGAATTTAAGGCTCCGATATTCTTGTATAACGAGACTTCATACGCCGTAGTTATCTCTGCCGAGAACATTAATCCGGATACGTATCTTTGGATCTCACGTCTTGGCGAGACTGATCTGATCACGGGTGAGGCGGTCACATCACGTCGTCTGACTGGTGCCGTGTATACGACAAACAACTCGGTGAACTGGGACATTGTTCCTCAGGCGGATCTGAAACTCAAGTTGTACCGAGCCAAGTTTGCAACCGGGGAAAATTATACCGGTCTTATCAAGAATGAGCCGTACGAGTATTTTAATCTGACGAATGTGTCAAGTAACTTTAATAATTTTGGTGAAGTGATTCGAGGCTCAGATCGTCCGACAATTACGATTACGTCTGGTCTTGCCAATATCGGCAACGAGATTGTTGGTCAGACATCGAACGCATCGGGTAATGTTGTATTTCCGATTGAGGGAGATGTATATCCTACGACTGCATTTGGTCTTCAGGTAGGCGAGGCGGTTGAGTTCTTTGACGGTACGACCCTTGTTGCAGAAGGTGTCGTTGATTCTGTCGAACACGGTACTGGTAATCTGAAGAAATATGTACCATCAACAGAAAAGATGCAGGTGTCGAACTCGAACGGCAAGTTCTTTGAGGGTGGTGCGGTTCGTGGAGAACTCTCGGAATATACCGCAGAGATCGAGTCGTACGACGCATTCAGATACTCAGTCTCAACATTGAAACCTGACTTTATCAACTTTAACGACACTACCTGTGTCTTTGAAAAGAGAGGTCGGTTCTCGGATACGAGACTCTTTGATTCATACGTCGAGGGTAATCCCGACGCAACGACTACATTCGACATCGAATACTCACTTCTCTCTCGTTCGCAGGAGGTTGAACTATTCGGAGAAAGTGGATATTCAACTGACGCAAGGATTACTGTCCAGTCCGACAGTGAGTATGTGTCACCGATTCTTGATCTCTCAAGAGCCCATTCGGTATACGTACAGAATACCATCAATGCTGATACGACAGGAGAGGACGAGCCAGCAGGCGGTAATCTTTTGAATAAGTATATCTCGAAGACCATTACACTTGATGACGGTCAGGATGCTGAAGATCTGATCGTGTTCCTTTCGGCGTATCGGCCGCCAAGTAATTCTGCCATCGAGAATGATATCAAGGTCTGGATGAAGGTCAAGAATGCAGAGGATCCAACACCGTTTGACCAGAGACCATGGATGGAAATGAATGGTGACAATACTGAATTCTCGTCCCTTGATAACGATGGTGACTTTATCGGCATTCAGTTCAGTGTTGACCCGTCAAACCTCAACGGTTCTGGAATTGTTTCATACACGACGGATATTGACGGCACACCGGTTACTCTGTCTACATTTAAACAGTATCAGATCAAGGTCGGCCTTATTGGCGGGAATTCTGCAATTGTGCCGCGAGTCGGTGATCTAAGGGCAATCGCGTTACAGAAATAATGATGTACGAGAAAACTGACCAACCTGGATATTATAGAGACCTTGGTTCGGGAGCAATCGTGAGTACGGATGCGGACGCGCTTCGTGCATACAAACTCAAGAAACAGAAGGCTCATGAACTTAACGAGATAAAAAATAGACAGGACTCAATTGAACAAGACGTCAATGAGATTAAATCCATGCTCAATCAAATACTGGAAAAAATATAATGACGACAGATACTGTAAAAACTCGTGGATATATTAGAGTTGAATTGGGCAATAATGATCGAATTATTCGGTCACATGAACAGGATAATTTAATTGTCGATACAGGTAGAGATTTTTTTGCAAAAAGAATCTTTCAGAACTCTACAGAACTTATTTCATTTGTAGCCCTTGGCACTAGTCAATTTAATGCTACTGTAAATGACACTACGCTTGTTCAGGAAATAGGTCGACAAAATATTCAGTTTCCAGAAATCGAGGGTAATATTATCAGTTACGTGGCTACGTTTCCTGAAGGTATTGCGACCGGCACGATTCGAGAGGTTGGATTATTTACAAATAGCAATGCTATGGTTTCTCGTACCATTTTACAGGACTCATATGAAAAAACAGAAAATGATTTTCTGAATATATTTTGGAATATACAAATCGGTTAAGTTATAAATAATACCATGGCAAAATACGCTAATCTATATATCAGTCAGAATGAGGATTTTGAGGTTCAGGTCGAACTTGAAACTTTGACCATGGACGTTGTAAATATTGAAAACTATGAACTATATGGTCAAGTTCGTAAAACATACGTTTCGTCAACCGCCATTGATATTGAGATTACAGTAATTGATGCTGAAAGAGCAAATTTTGCCATCAGACTTGATTCAGACAAAACTGGCTCTATGAAACCAGGGCGATATGTATATGATATCTTTGCATATAACCCATCGTCTGGAAATAAATATAAGGTTATGGAAGGGCAGGTAGAAATCGCGCCTAGCGTAACAAAGATAGAAGATTAAAATGAGCGCAGTAAAAAATAAACCTGGATATCAAAGATGCGATAAAATTACCGTTAAAACGGTACCTTTTACCGTGAAAAGACTTCGAGATATTCTCGACGTGGATAGTACTATTCTAGAAAATGGTGCTCTCCTAGTTTATGATGCAAATACGGATACATTTAAAACACAAACATTATTAGAAAGTCAAACGCTTAACGGGGGTAACTTCTAGTGGCTTCTACCATCCGAATTAAAAGATCTGGTGTAACTGGATCTCCGTCTTCGCTGGCTCAGTCAGAGTTAGCGTATTCGTATCTTACCGGTACACAAAATAATGGAGGTGATCGACTTTATATCGGTACTGGCACCGAAACAAACGGTGAAGCTGCTAATATTGAGGTTATTGGCGGTAAGTACTTCACCGATATGCTTGATCATGTCAAGGGCACAGTCACCGCAGACGCCGCCCTTATTGTTGACTCGAACAAGAAACTGAATGAGTTGCTTGTTGATGATATCAGCATCGATGGTTCAACCATTTCGACTACCGCAACAGACGCAGACCTGACGCTTGCACCGAATGGTACCGGCGTTGTTGTTGCTTCAACTGGTCTTGAGATCTCCGATCTTACTGATGGTCAGGTTACATTTGCTGGCGCGAATGGTCGACTGGTCGATTCTGCAAACTTGACGTTTGATGGTACTACACTCTCGGTCACCGCTGCTGCAATTGACAATGTCACCATCGATGGTAACACGATCTCGACAACTGATACAGATGGCAATCTTGTCCTTGATCCGAATGGTACTGGTAAGGTTGATGTCAGCACTGCTAACATCATTAATCTTGCCGATCCGGCAAATGATCAAGATGCTGCTACTAAGGCATACGTCGACTCACAGGTATCTGCCTCTGATCTTTCACTTAATGCTGATACTGGAACGGAACAAGATGTATCTCTTGATACCGGCAATGTTAACTTTATTGGTGGTGAAGGTGTTGATACAACCGTATCCAAGTCTGGTGACACTGTATCGGTCGAGTTTGACATTGGTCAGCCTGTTGGTACCACTGATTCGGTTACCTTCAACAACGGTACATTCACCGGTGATGTTGCGGTCAACGGTGGCGATCTTACCACATCGGCCTCTACGTTTAACCTTGTTAATACAAATGCGGCTACTGTTAACTTTGCTGGCGACGCCTCAGCGGTTAACATTGGCTCGGGAGTATCAACGGTTGCAGTAACCGATGCCCTCACTGTTGGTGGTACTGCTACAATCTCCGGTGACCTGATAGTCAACGGCACAATGACAACCGTTAACACAGAGAACCTGCAGGTTACGGATTCACTGATCAAGTTGGCTGATGGCAACCAAGCTAACTCACTGTCAATTGGTTTCTACGGGAGCTACAGCACGGACGGTGGTGCAACAGAGAGCAAGACTGGTCTCTTCCGCAATCATGTTGATGGTGAATTCTATCTCTTTGAGAACCTGACTGGCGACATTCAGGATAACACCATTGAGACAAGCGGCATTGACCTTGCTAACATGAATGCCGACACCGTAACAGCCAATGAGTTTGTTGGCTTGATTGACGGTGGCACTTACTAAAAGGTATAAATAACTTTGAAACCAGAAATGAGGTCGCTGCACATGCGGCGGCCTCACTTCTTTACAACAATATATCACTGGTCCATATGACCGATAGGTGAAAGACATATGTCAGAATCTTCTATTAAGCTTCGTAGAAGTGCTATAGCAGGCAAATTACCTGGGACTGAGCAACTTGAGCTCGGTGAGCTTGCTATTAATACCCATGACGGAAAGATGTTCCTCAAGCAAGATCGCGATGGGAATGTTTCCATTCGTCAGATCGGCGCAGAAGTTGCCGAAAATACTCTCTTTGTTGCAGAAAATGGCGACGATACAAATTCAGGTGACTCGATATCACATGCCTATCTGACACTAGACAAGGCTCTAGCAGAGGCCGTATCGGGTACCACAATCTTTCTTAAAAGCGGAACGTATACACTCGACAACAGTTCAGGTGGCGTAGATGTTCCTGCCGGCGTCTCGATTGTAGGCGACAATCTTCGTACCACCAATATCCAGGGGTCGGTATCCGACAACGATCTTCTTTATCTGAGACCGGCGTGTTATGTAACTGGTGTTACATTCAGAGGTCATACCAACGGTGCCGCGGCAGTTTCGTTTAATCCGGACGGAAGTGCCGGCGTTATTACAACATCACCATACGTTCAAAACTGTTCGTCAATTACGACAACAGGCACTGGGATGAAAATCGATGGTTCGTATACAAGTGGCGGACAACGATCAATGGTGGCAGATGCCTTTACGCAGATTAACTCTGGTGGCATCGGTGTCCATATTCTAAATGAAGGATATGCTCAGTTAGTTTCTATCTTTACCGTCGCGTGTGATATCGGTGTTCTTACCGAATCAGGTGGGCAGTGTTCTCTTACCAACTCAAACTGCTCATTTGGTAACTTTGGTATTAAGTCCGAGGGTACTAGTTCGCAACTCTATTCTGGTACAGTGAATGGTGAGACTGCTCTTGGCTCTACTGATATTGTTATCGACGGGCTCTCGGAAAAACCGAAATACGGTGATGCAATTAAATTCTCTGGCGATACCAAATATTATACAGTAGAAAATGCCACTGATCTAGCCTCCGGTGAATCAACTGTCACACTTCTTGAACCTCTTGATAATACCATCGCTGATAATGATACTGTAGGTTTCTTTCAGAGAAGTCTGATCGCCGCAAGTTCGATTACATTTGAATATGTTGGCACAGGAACTGACCTATATAATACTCCTCGATCTGGTGGCTTTCCGATTCAGGAAAACGAGGTTATTCAAGACGATAATGATGCCGGTGTGGTTTACTTTACCAGTACAGACCATAAAGGTGATTTTCGTATCGGTGGTGAACTTCTTATAAATCGTACGTCAGGTACAATCGAAGGTACAACATTTGATCGTAGTCTGTTTGCCGTACTGACACCTTATATACTCGCACTAGAGGATTAATTCGAAATGGCAAGTCCACTTAATGTATTCAAAACTGTAACTGATGAACTTACAGATACCAATTCAGTTCTGTATACCGCGCCGGCTGGATTTACCGGCATCGTATTGATGGCTCAGGTATCAAATACTACTGGCACAGCAAAGTCCGTAACCTTCAGTCATCTCGACACTTCGGAATCGGCAGAGACAGAACTCGTGAAGTCTCTAGAAATTCCTGGCAATGACTCGACCAGTGTCACTACAGGTAAGTTGGTTATTGAGGAAGGTGATTCAGTAAAGGCGTTTGCGTCAGATAATGCATCACTTAAAATTGTACTAAGTCTTTTGGAATCACGCAATGCGTAGTGTAGTATCAATTGGCGGTAAAGTAAAAAAGACCCCGAGTAATCTTGTTGATGCAGATCGGTATAACTTTCTTAAGTTGTCCGATGCCGAGCCTGATTTCGGTATACCACCTGCCAATGAAGCACTTATTTCGTCTGATACTTCGGGCAATCGGTCATGGTTAAACTTTGGTGATGGTCTTAAGGTAGAGAGTGGCGAGATTGTTGTTGATGAAACAACTGTTCCTATTGATACTAGTGCATTTAATTTCTCATCATCCAATGTTCTTGCCGATGTTCTTGCAGACTTTGATCAGAATATATCAAATGCCGTGGCTGGTAATCTTGACTCAGTGTCAACGGATGTTACTCTTTCGGGTAACGGCACAAGTTCAAGTCCTCTCTCCGTTGTCGGTGGCAATGCTGATACGCTTGAAAATGAGAATGGCGCGTATTATTTAAATTATAATAACTTTGCAAACACACCGACAATCGGTGATGGAACACTGACCGTCTCTGGTGGTTCTGGTCTTACTGGCACCGGCACATTTGACGCAAATCAGACGACCAATAATACAATTACATTAAATCATGCCGATACGAGTTCCGTATCGAATCTAACGTCATCGTCACGTACCTATGTCGATGGTCTTTCGTTCGACGCATTCGGTCACGTTACTGGATTCACTACATCGGCCGAGACGGTTACGAATACCGATACGTTTGTTGACTCAGTGTCGTTCAATACCAGTGACGGTATTCTTACGATTGGTCGAAACGACGCGGCAAACGTTACGACCGATCTTGATGGTCGGTATTTACTCCAGGGCGCCAAGGCGGCTGATGCTGACCTACTCGATGGTCAGAACGGTACACATTACCTAGACTATAGTAACTTTACGAACACACCGACGATCGGTGACGGCACGCTGACTGTCTCTGGTGGTTCTGGTCTTACTGGTTCCGGTACGTTTGATGCAAATGCAACTACCAATAATACAGTCACGCTGAACCATGCTGATACATCGTCACAAGGATCGGTAAACGGTTCAGGCAATACGTTTATCCAAGATGTTACCCTTGACGGATTCGGTCACGTTACTGGACTTGGTACGGCGACTGTTGTTATTCCTGATACCGCGAATGATGCCACAATTACGATTAATGCTGGTGGCGGATTAACCACCGGCGGTTCGTTTACCACGGACCAGGCAACCAATGAAACAATTACGATCGATCACGCGAATACATCGTCGCAGGGTGATGTTAATAACTCTGGCGGTACGGTCATTCAGGATATCAATGTTGATACCTACGGCCATATTACGTCGATTGGTTCTAAATCATTATCTGCTTCTGATGTTGGTGCGTTAAGTACTTCCGGTAAAGCTGCCGATTCAAACCTGCTCGATGGAATTAACTCATCACAGTTCCTGCGGTCTGATACGAACGATACGCTGAACGGTGATGTCACTGTTACCGGCAACGTTATTCTTAACTCCGGCTCCAGTTGGATAGGATTATCAAATAGTCAGTCTGATCCGAACATCGAGTTTGAAGGCGGTGGAATTGAAATTACCGGTGGTCCGGTTCTTATTGGATCGGGATCGCCTTCTGGGAATGAAGGAGATCTTACCGTAAATGGCGATCTGAGTGTGTCGGGCACCGTAGATGGCCGAGACATCGCATCAGACGGCAGCAAACTCGATGGGATTGAGCCGGGTGCGACTGCTACACAACCAAACGATGCTTCAATTACGATCAATGCCGGAAATGATCTCTCCGGTGGCGGTACGTTTACTACCGATCAGTCAAGTAATGAAACGATTACCATCGATCATGGTAATACATCTGGGCTAAGTGGAACGTACGGCAGTACATCTAATGCTACAAAGATAGACAACATTACTGTCGACGCTAATGGACATGTAA
>Ga0209937_1000212_pt1 | contig 19929 bp, 20 predicted proteins | sample SalPon1_B_H2O_MG_FD_185699 | JGI IMG/M metagenome (GOLD analysis project Ga0209937, IMG submission 185699) | Salt pond water microbial communities from South San Francisco under conditions of wetland restoration - Salt Pond MetaG R1_B_H2O_MG... | ecosystem: Environmental > Aquatic > Non-marine... | reverse complement strand
CGGGTCAGTGACCCATGTACTCGGCGGGTGATGTGCGCCTGAAGCTGCAGGAGGTCGTCGGGCGGGTCGAGCTCCCGGTCGCAGATGATGACCACCCGCCGGGTGATGCGTGCGAGCTCCGGCAACGCGGCCGTCACCAGTGCCCGCTGGGTGCTCGCACCGATCGGCGACTGTCGACCGTATGGGAGGTCCGTCACGACGGCGTCGACGCTCTTGGTCGCCAGAGGGATCGCTGTGGCGTCACCCTGGTAGATATCAGATGGTGCCGATGCCCCGACGGCCTCCAGATTCTCGGAGGCACCCGCGACCATCCGTGGGCGGATGTCACCACCGATGACCGACGCGCCCACTGTGGCAGCCTCGATGAGGAACCCGCCCGTACCACACAGTGGGTCACAGATGACACCGGGCGTGGGACCGATGGCGATGTTGACCGCGGCCCGCGCCTCGATGGGGTCGATGCTCCCGGGTGAGAAGAAGGGCCGACGCGACGGCTGGCGACGACCGTACCCTCCCTCACGAGCGGCGACCACCCACCCCAGCATCCACCGGTCGGCCCCACAGCTCACGCGCAAGATGTGTGCGGGCGCATCGAGGTCGACACGGAACCCTCGGTCAGTGAGCACCGCCCCGACCGTCCGCTCGATCGCCGCCGTATCGGCGAGGCTATGATCACGGATCCGGTGTGCCCGCACGGCCACCGACCCGGTCCGATCCACCGTGACCTCGCGCATGAGCGAAGCGGCCGCCTCCACCGACGGTGCAACCGTGCCGATGTGACGACAGCACACCCGGGTGAATGCCAGATCGGGCATCCGGTCCGGCGCGATCGTCGCGGCCGTGGCGAGCCCGGGTGCGACCGCAGTGAGGGCCGTGGTGACCGCCGTGGCCTCGAGCAGCGCGAGAGGGTCGTCAGCGTCGGTCCCCGCGAACTCGAGGTAGTACACACCGGCTGTGTCCCGGCGTGATGTATCAGTGTTGCCGCGCAGGTACCAACCTTTTTAGCCGCCACACGCCTTTTAAGTAATATAAATGGCAGACCCCAAGGATACAATCAACATCGAGAACGTGGTCGCATCGACCGGGATCGAGCAGGAGTTGGACCTTCAGAGCGTCGCGATGGACCTCGAGGGGGCCGACTACGACCCCGAACAGTTCCCGGGTCTCGTGTACCGGACCCAGGATCCGAAGTCCGCCGCGCTGATCTTCCGATCGGGGAAGATCGTCTGCACCGGTGCGCAGTCGACCGATGCGGTCCATGAGAGCCTGGAGATCGTCTTCGGGAAGCTCCGTGACCTAGGAATCCCCCTCCCGGATGACCCGGAGATCACCGTGCAGAACATCGTCTCCTCGGCGGATCTGGGGGTCGATCTCAACCTGAATGCGATCGCAATCGGTCTCGGACTGGAGAACATCGAGTATGAGCCCGAGCAGTTCCCTGGGCTGGTCTACCGTCTGGAGGAACCTTCGGTCGTCGCGCTGCTGTTCGGCTCCGGGAAGCTCGTGATCACCGGGGGCAAGACCCCGCAGGACGCACGAGATGCGGTGGATGTCATCGCTGCACGGCTCAGCGAGCTCGGGCTGATCGAACTGCCGGCCTCGTGAGGCCACCGCGGTGGTGAGCTGGCTGGCGATCGCGGGGACCGTCGGCGCTTACGCGATCTTCTTATGGGTGACGGCGACGGTGGCGCTGCGGTACGTGACGGGTGCCATCGACGTGCCCACCGCAGTCAGCATGGCGATCGTGGTAGCGGCGATCGGCGCTGGTGCGACGCCGCTCGGGGTCTCGCCGGTGCTGGTGCTCGCGGTCGCGGTGCTCGCGGACGTCGGAGTCGTGCGGGTGGTGGGGCAGCACCCGTGGCGGCGCGCGGGGGGTGTCGTCGGCATCCACATCGTGGTGAGCATCTTGGTGGGCACGGTGGGGTTCGGACTGCTCGCACTCCTCGCGAATGCACCCGGATGAGCGGTCACTCGAGGAGCCGCTCGATCTGTGTGACCAAGATCCCCGTCGCACCCTCTGACCGCACCGCCTCGACGACCGCGAAGACGTCCCGATCGTCGACGACGGCATGGACCGCCTTCGTCCCGTCATCGGCGACGTCCATGACCGTCGGGCCACCGAGCCCCGGGATCTCATCCAACACGGCCTCCAGCCGGTCGCCGGGGACGTTCATCATGAGGTAGCGTTTGCCCTGTGCATCTCTGACCGACTGCAGCGCCGTGACGAGCTGCGAGAGCGTCTCGTCCGCCGCATGGTCAGGATGTGCGTACAGCCCCACGGACGATTCGAGGACCGTGTCGATCGCGCGGAGCCGGTTCATCCGCAGGGTCGTCCCCGTCGAGGTGATGTCCACGATCGCATCTGCCATCTCCACGTGCGGTGTCAGCTCGGTCGCCCCCGTGACCTCCACGATCGATGCATCGATGTCCGCCGTGGTGAGGTACTCCCGTGTCACCGCGGGGAACTCTGTCGCGATCGTCGCTCCGTCGAGCTGTGCCGGTGTGTCGATCGCACCATCCTCGGGGACAGCGACGACGAGATCGCATCGGCCATAGCCCAGATCGAGCAGCTCGATGAGCTCCCGACCGGACTCAGCAACGTTGTCGCGACCGGTGATTCCGGCGATCGCAGCCCCATCATGGATGTACTCGGGGATGTCGGCGGCACGCGCGAACAGCACCGAGACGGCGGGGTCAACGGTGTCCGCATACAGTTTGCGGGAGGCGTGTGCATCCAGCGGCAGGCCCGCACGCTCCAGCAGCGTGAGGGTGGGGTCGTGGAGCCGGCCCTTGTTGGGGATGGCCACGCGCATACCCCAACGTCCTGGCGGGTCTACGTACCAGTTTCGTTCGACGCGTGGTGTCGAAGCAATCATGCGAGCGGTCCACGTCCGAATCAGTATGACGCGGCTGCTCATCACGGGGGGCGAGGTGCTGGTGCCCACCATGGACCTCCTGCGCGCGGACATCGTGATCGACCAGGACACGGGGTTGATCGAGGCGATCGGTCCCAGCGTCAGTGAGACGTTCACCACCGACAGACGGCTCGATGCGACAGACGCCGTCGTGATGCCCGGCCTGGTGAACGCCCACACCCATGCGGCGATGACACTGTTCCGCGGGCTCGCAGATGACAAGCCGTTGGACCGCTGGTTGCGCGAGGACATCTGGCCGATCGAAGCGCATCTGGATGCTGCGGCGGTGCGTGCGGGGACCGAGTTGGCGGTGGTGGAGATGATCCGCTCGGGCACCAGCTGCTTCGCGGACATGTACTTCTTCATGCCGAGTGTCGCGGACGTCGTCGAGGCATCAGGCATGCGAGCCAAGCTGGGCCGCGGCGTCGTGACGGTGGGGAAGGATGAGGCGGCGGCGGCCGATGATATCGAGGCGAGCCTGAGCTTTGCACGGGAGTTCGCCAACGCCGCCGATGGCCGCATCCAGACCGCGTTCATGCCCCACTCGCTCACAACGGTCGCCCCGGAGGTGCTCGCATGGGCGGTCCCCGCAGCGCGGGACAGTGGGCTGGACATCCACTACCACGCGAACGAGACGACCGCCGAGGTGGCGCCGATCCGCGAGCGGGAGGGGGTCCTCCCGCTGGAGTATGCGGCAGCGCAGGGGATGCTCCAGGGAGGGGATTTCATCGCGCACGGTGTGCATCTGGATGCGGCCGAGGTGGCACTGTTGGCCGAGGCGCATGTGGGACTCATCCACTGCCCGGCGTCGAACATGAAGCTCGCATCGGGGATGGCGCCGGTCCAGCAGCTGCTGGATGCGGGTGTGACGGTGGGGCTGGGCACCGACGGGGCCGCCTCCAACAACGACCTCGACATGTTCGGGGAGATGCGGGATGCGGCGATGATCGGCAAGCTGGCCGGCGGGGATGCCGCTGCGATGGACGCCGCATCGGTGCTGGAGACGGCGACCATCGGCGGCGCGGCCGCACTGGGGATGCCCGGTGGGCTGATCGAGGTCGGCGCTGCGGCCGACCTTGCGGTCGTCAACTTGGATGCACCGCATCTGGTCCCCCGGCACGACATCGTGAGCCATCTGGTGTACGCCGCCAGCGGCCGGGACGTCAGACACACCATCTGCGACGGGCGGGTGCTCATGGAGGACCGACGCATCCCTGGTGTGGACGTCGCGGGGGTCTGTGAGACTGCAGAGGCGCAGGCGAGCGAGCTGGTGGAGATGGCTCACTGACTCGGTAGGCCTTTTGGAGCACTCCCCCGAGGGCTGCTATGGACCCGATCAGCGCGGTCGTTGAGGCGCCGGATGCGCTCACCACGGCGGGGCGGCAGAAGATCGACTGGGCGCGCGACCACATGCCGATTCTCACCGCACTCGACGAGGAGTTCCGGTCCTCGAGCCCCCTCTCGGGACTGCAGATCGGCATGGCGATGCATGTCGAAGCAAAGACGGCAGCGCTGGTCGAGGTGCTCGCGGCGGGTGGGGCGAGCGTCGCGATCACGGGGTGCAACCCGCTTTCGACTCATGATGATGTGAGCTGTGCACTGGATGCACACCCCGCGATCACGTCGTACGCCCGTCGGGGGGTCGATGACGATGCCTACTATGGGGCGCTGCGGGCGGTCATCGGGACAGAGCCCGACATTACGGTGGATGACGGGATGGACCTGGTCCACCTGATCCACACCGAGTACCCCAGTCTGCTCGCATCGATCATCGGTGGTGCCGAGGAGACGACGACGGGGGTCCAGCGGCTGCGTGCGATGGCAGCCGACGGCGCACTGGAGTACCCCGTCTTCGCCGTGAACGACTCGCCGATGAAGCACCTGTTCGACAACATCCACGGCACCGGTGAGTCGGCGCTGGCGTCGATCGCGATGACGACGAACCTGGCACTCGCCGGCAAGACCGTCGTCGTCGCCGGGTTCGGGTACTGCGGGCGGGGGGTCGCCCGGAAGGCGGCGGGACAGAACGCGCACGTGGTCGTCACCGAGGTGGAACCACGGCGGGCGCTGCGGGCACACATGGAGGGCTACACGGTGATGCCGATGACTGCAGCCGCAGCCGTCGGGGACCTGTTCATCACGACGACGGGCAACCGCGATGTGATCACCACGGCCGCGTTCGAGGAGATGCAGGATGGGGCGGTGCTAGCGAACGCTGGGCACTTCGACATCGAGATCGACATCGCGGGGTTGGAGACGCTGGCGACGGCGGTCGAGGAGGTCCGCCCTGGCGTCACCGGCTACACCCTTGCTGACGGTCGACAGCTCAACGTGCTCGCAGAGGGGCGACTGGTCAACCTGGCCGCACCGGTCGCGCTGGGGCATCCCGTGGAGGTCATGGACCAATCATTCGGCGTCCAGGCCCTGTGTGTGCGCGAACTCGCCGAAAATGGGTCGGAGTACCCGGCAGGGGTCCACGCGGTGCCGGATCCACTCGACCGGCGGGTCGCAGAGATCAAGCTGTCCGCTGAGGGGGTCACATATGACTCCCTCACCGCCGCCCAACGGACGTATCTCGACAGCTGGAGTCACGGGACCTGAGCTAGCGGTAGCCGAGCGCAGACAGCCGCGCCTCCACGTCGGGCGATGCGGGGCCAGCATCTGCAGGACTGACCCCGCCGAGTCGCACGGCGTGAGCGCTCACTGCGGCGGCGAGCCGATCACGAACCGCCACCAACGCCGCGTCATCCGTAGGGAGCAGGTTCTCCTGCTGATACGGGTCCGTCTGGCGGTCGTACAGCTCCGCGTGGCCACGGTCCGGGTCGGCGATGTACACATGGTCTGCGGTCCGCGCACTCACCAGCAGTCGGCCATCATCCAGCGTGCGGGGGATCGGCTGGGAGGTGATCTCCTCCCCACGGACCGTCACCGAGACCACCGGGTCGACATCACCCGCCGCGGCCATCCCCACCGGGGTTCCCTCCCATGCTGGTGCGGGGTCGACCCCGAGCAGCGACGCCACCGTCGGCGGGATCGCCTCCAGACCGGTCGGTGTGCTGTCGACGGCAGGCGCGCGACCGGGGGCCTGCACGATCAGTGGCACGTGGATCAGCTCATCGTACAGCTTGGGGTAGTGCGCGAGGTGCCCGTGCTCCTGGAACTCCTCGCCATGGTCGCCCGCGACGACCACCGCCGTGGTGTCCCGTTTGCCCGTCGCTGCGAGCGTCTCGAGGACGCGCCCGATCGAGAGGTCCACCTGCCGGATCGCCGCACGGTAGAGGTTCTGGAGGTCCCGGAGGGTCCGTGGCGCCACCTCACGGCCCAGTCCCGTGCGGGTGTGCGCGAGCAGCATCCGGTGGGTGCCGATCCGGGCCGCCGAGACGTCGCGGATGTATCGCGGTGCCGGGACGTAAGGGGTGTGCGCGTCCATGTAGTGCAGCCACAGGAAGAACGGCCCCTCTGTCTCGCTGATGAACCGCTGGGCGGACTCTTCGACCGCGAACATCCGGGAGGTGTCCAGGAAGGGGCGAGAATCGGCCGCCCCCGACAGCTTCGATCGGACACGGCGCAGTGGTGCCGTCGCGAGCTGCAACCATGCCTCGACGGTGGGGTGCGTCGCGAGATAGCGACCGTAGAGGCTTGATTCGTCCGCGGTGACGTGCGCCTCGAACTGGTGGAAGCCGCGGTCATACCCCCAGTGACTGGTGAGAAAGCCGTTCGCCGCGTTGAACCCCGCCGTGGTGAAGCCAGCGTCCGCGAGCACACTCGCGAGCGTGGACGCGGCCGTGACACCGATGTCACCATCGCGGGTGAAGACGGGACTCGACGCGAGGATGCTGGGGAACGAGAAGGGCGTCCAGTTCCCGCCAGCGAACGCGTTTGTGCACAGCGTCCCATCCGTCGCGAGCTGCGCCATCGACGGGGTGAGCCCATCGGGATCGAGGTCGACCGCGTCCGCCCGGAGTGAGTCCACCGTGATCAGGATCGCACTCTCAGCAGTCGTGCGACCTGCGTGCGCTGGAGCCGTTGGCGGCTGAGTCGTCATGATGCGTCCACCGGGTGGTGGATGATACCGGTAGGGAGCCGATTCGGCTACTTATAATCAGGGTTCCGCTGACGGCGGGTTTAGATAACGGGGCCGTGAAGCAGCCGTATGGGTGCCAACCAGAAGGGCGATCGCCGGGAGCGAGAGTTGGTGAACCTTCTGGATGATGCGGGGTTCGCCGTCATGCGCGCGCCCTCCTCGGGGTCGGCAACGACCCGGGAGCTACCCGACGTGCTCGCAGGCGATGGGGAGACGTTCTATGCGATCGAGGTGAAATCGAGCGCCTCACGCCCCATCTACCTGAGTGGGGAGGAGGTCGAGGCACTGATTTTCTTCGCACAGAACTTCGGGGCGAAAGCGCGCATCGGGGTGCGCTTCGACCGCGAGGCGTGGTACTTCTTCCATCCAGCGGAGCTGCACACCACCGATGGCGGCAACTACCGGGTGAAAAAGGAGACCGCGGTGGCCGAGGGCGAGCCATTCGAGCGGTTCGTCGGTGCCGGTGGCCAACGCCGACTCTCCGAGATCGACTGAGGCATCGAAGGCCTTTTGCGAGGTGCATCGCATCCGGAATCATGGACATAGAGCCGGCCATGCGCAGGAAAATCGGCGTTTCAGTGGGCGTGGTGGTCGGGTTCATCGCGGTCTTCCTCGCGATCGGTGCGGTAAGCGGTCGGGAGCTCGGCGCCCAGGGGGCACTGTACCTGGTCGGGGCGCTGATCGTGTTCATCCTTGTCATGGCCGTGGTGGGGCTGCTGCTCGAACGAAGCGGTTGAGTCATCCACTGGCGAGGCTCTCGCGCCAGTCTCGCGCCCCGTCGGTCGCCGCGACAGCCGCATCGTAGTACGAGAGCGGATGGGTGATCGTCTCGCAGCGCGCGTCCGGATCGACACACACCCCGTACGTCTGCATCGTCTCACACGTCGGTGGCGGGTACTGTGTCCCCTGCTCATCTGCGAAGCGGGCGACCCGGGCTGTCAGACGAGCCGGGTCACGGTCGAGGAGGACCCCGATCTCGTCAGTCTCGAGACCCACACCGGCGAGGAAGCTCGTCACCGCGAACTCCCCCGGCCGCGAAAGCTGATCCCCATCGCGGATCTGCTGGATCGCCGCCCGCATACAGGGAGGGAACAGCGCGGGGACGACCACCGAGGCCTCCACCGCATGCGGCAGTGCATGCGCATCCAGCTGCTCTCCGATCGTGTCGACCTCCGTCGTCAGTGCCGCTTCGACCGGGGTGCCCGCCAGTGGGAAGGGCAGGTCTGCACCCACCGTGGCCTCGATCGCCGCACCTGTCAGCCGCAGCAGTTCGGCGGTCTCGACCAGCACCGCGCCGGCGGTCACCTCGCGCGTGACCAGCCGCCAGCTCCCACCCCACTGCGGGTCAACATGTGTGAGGAACTTGTCGAGATCGAGCCAGTAGCTGCGGCGGTGCCCGCCGGTGCGACCGCCGCCGTGCGGTTCGATCGCCTCAGCGAGACCGACAGCTGACAACACCCGCTGGCCCACCGGGTCGGCCAGCGGGTCGTTGCCCTCGACACGTGCGGAGAGCCGCTGCATCGCCGTCATCGCCTCCGCCCGGGCGTACTTGTCGACCGCGGGGGGGAAGCCGAGCAATGAGACGAGGATCCGTGCGATCGGGTACGACAGCAGCTCCACCTCCACCCCGACAGGGTCAACGTCGCGTGCCGGTGCGACCGATCCGGCGGTCAGCGCACGCTCGACCCGCCCGACGGCACGGGCCATCGCCAGGGGCCGGTCGGTGGCGACGGTCTCGGGGGTGAGCCCGATCTCCTCAACCGCATCGCGCGCAGCGGGGAGGAATGGGTACTCCGCGAGGACCGGGTCTATCGCCATCGACCCAGGTAGATGACACCGGTGATTAAACACGGCGGTCGAGTGATTCATGTCTGCGATCACCCACGGGCTGTTATGGTCGGGTTCGCCTACCCATGTCCCGGCTGCCGCACCACGAGCAGCCTGCACGCGGGGGACTGCGACTTCGAGGGGACCCCCTGGCACGACATCGAGAAGGCGTATATCGATATCCTGATGCTGGTGATGGACGGGCCCATCGAGGAGGCTGCGCTGACCCGACGCGTGCCCGGTGGGTGGGACCGGCTGCACCAGGCGGCACTCCAGCGACTGATCCGTGATGGGCGGATGGTCCAGCGGTCGACGCAGCTGGCGCTGCGGAGCGCTGAGGAGTTCCGCGAGACCATCTCAGTGCCGACGAGCGACCCGATGCGGACGATCTACCAGGCAGGGAGTGTGCCTGGATGCCATGACAACGCGATCTTCGCGCTGATCGCGTGGTACGAGATGGTGGGGCTGAATTGGGAGGAGACCGCGGAGAACGTCACCGACTGGCTGCGCGACTCCGGGGCCTGGGACCGCGGTGGCTTCGATGAGACCCGCCCGGAGGAGGTGGTCGCGAGCAAGCGACACGTCTACGAGGCGGGCTATGGGTGGCGGGAGAAGGCGGAGGCCGCAAAACGGGTGATCGATACGCGGCTTGCTGCCGATCAGTTGGACTGAATCCGCGGTGCGAGCATGTACGTCACCGAGCCGTCGGCATCGGCGAAGATGTACGAGAGCTTGACGGGGAACTCCTCGCCCAGCTCGATCGTCAGCTCCGCATCGCGAGGCACAGCCTTGTTCATGTCCTTGAGGTAATCGAGCGAGAACAGCGAATCGGCGGCCCCCGCCGTCAGCGCGATCAGGTCTTCGACGCCGAGCTCGAAGTCCACATCATCGGCATCTCCCTGCGCGTGTATGTGGAACGCCTCAGCGCTGTCATCCACCAGCAGCTGGACGTGGTCTGAGACCATATCGGCCGCCTTGATGCCGCGGTCGAACTGTGCGCCCTCGAGGACGACCTCTGCGGGGAGGTCCAGGTCGGGGATGTCCGGCTCCTGCCGGATCGAATCGGGGTCGATCAGCGCCAGCGTGGATGACAGCCCGTCCATACGGATGTTCAGCTTGCGTGTCTCCGCATCCAGCTCGAGCTCGATGAGCTGGTCACCCTTGGCCATCCCCACGAAGTCCTGCAGCTTCGCGAGGTTGACACCGATGACCGTGTCATCCGCACTGTAGGACTCGAACGCGCTCGTCGCGAGTGCGAGGTCGACCATCCCAACGTTCGCGGGGTCGACCGCCCGGATCGCGAAGTCATCCTCGGTGAGTCTGATCTTGCACTCATCGACCAGCACACTCACTGCATCCAGTGCATCCTGCAGGATGACCGCACTCACGATGGCCTTGAACATACCTGTCATGCAGCCCCACCTGAGGTAAAAATACCGACATCACCACTCTGGCTCACGATGGGAGGGCTCAAACCGCCGGCTCCCGTCCGCCATCGTATGGCGCGGCGCGATGAGTACTACAACCGGGCGAAGCAGGAGGGGCTGCGGGCACGGTCCGCGTTCAAACTCCGGCAGCTCGATGACCGTCTGGGCCTGCTGTCACCGGGCCAGGTGGTCGTCGACCTGGGCGCGGCTCCCGGCGGGTGGCTGCAGGTCGCAGCCGATGCAGTGGGCACCGACGGCCTCGTCGTGGGGGTAGATCGCCAGCGGATCCGGCCGCTTGAGGCGACGCAGGTGAGGCTCATCCGCGCGGACATGACGGACCCGGAGACAGTCGCCACCATCGGTGCTGGCATCCCGGATGCGGGCGCCGATGTCGTCCTCTCGGATATGGCGCCGAACATGTCGGGACAGTACGAGCTCGACCATGCACGGTCTGTCCACCTCGCCGGGCTGGCGCTGGATGTGGCCGAGGAGCTGCTGCGGACCGGGGGGAGCTTCGTGGCGAAGGTGTTCGATGGGCCCGACCTCGCGGGGTACCGTGCGCGGGTCGACCGGTCGTTCGCGGCTGAGACGGCCACCCGACCTGCGGCTACGAGAGACCGGTCCTCCGAGCAGTATGTGATCGGGCAGGGGTACCTCACCGGACCCGTAAGGGAGGGGATGCGGCTTGAGGGGGAGATCACCGCCCAGGGGGCCGAGGGGGATGGGATCTTGAAGGTCGAGGGCTACACCGTCTTCGTCCCGGGGGTGCAGCCGGGGACGAGCGTCACCGTTGAGGTCGAGAGCGTCCAGCCGCGCTTCGCATTCGCCCGGCTGCTCGACAGCAGTGACTAGTCGGCGGGGTGGCCGCCTGTGGACCGCCCGACGTCGGCAGCGCGTGCCAGTCGGACGACGAGGTAGACGAACGGGGTGTCGATGAGTGCGATCAGTAGCTTCAGCAGGTACTGCCCGATCATGAGCGCCCCCAACACCGACAGCGGGAGCGCCTCACCGATGCCAACAGCCGCAGGGGCGACAGCGAAGGCGATCCCGACGAACAGCACCGTGTCGATCGCCTGGCTGGTCGCCGTCGAGCCGATGTTGCGCAGCCAGAGGCGCTGTGCACCCGTCCGTCCACGGATCCAATGGAAGACGAGCACGTCCCAGTTCTGACTGATGATGTATGCGATGAGGCTGCCGATGATGATGTTCGTCCCTGGTGCGAGGACCTGCGCGAACGCGGCGCTCAGCTCTGGGTCCAGCCCCGGTGCGACGATCGTCGTCCACACCAGCCCCAACAGCGCGAAGTTGAGCAGGAAGCCCACGTTCACGAGTACCTGCGCGGCACGCTTGCCGTACAGCTCCGTGTAGCAGTCGGAGGCGAAGTAGGTGAGCGCGTACGCGATGGCCGCCCCCGGCAGGATGATCGACGCACCGGTGACCGGCAGCGACCCCGGTAGCTCGAAAATGAGCAGCTTCGCAGCGGTCAGCTGGGCGGTCGTGAGCGCTGTCACGAACAGCCCGACCAGGGCGATCTGGGCCGCCGGCTGCGGCTGCTCAGGCATCCTCGATCCTCCCGTGTCGGGCATCGATCGCATCGAGCTGGTCGAGCGTCTTGCGGATCGACGCGCGGATCGCCTCCGATCGGTTGACGAACTTGCCACGCTCGCCGACGTGCTGGTCGAGGTCCGCCAGCAACTCCGCGGGCACCTCCACACTTATCTTGGGCATATCTCAGGATGATTGAGCGAATACTTACCTCTGCCCACTCACGCTGAGGGGCGACCACGCCGGTCACGGCGACCGCCTGCGGTCAGCACAAACAACAGCAGCAGTCCGATGCCGTATGCTGCCATCAGCGGCACCGTCAGCAGAAACATCGTGAAGACATCCGCCGGTGTGAACACCGCCGCGACCGCGAGGATCGCGACGGTCACCTCTCGCCACCGCCGCCGCATGTGCAGGTAGCTCATGCCGCGGTGGTACAACAGCAGCATCACCACGGGGATGTCCGCGAGCAGGCCGATCCCCATCGTCGTGAAGACGATTAGCCAGAAGAAGTTCGTGATCCGGTAGGTGACAAGCATCTGTGCGCCGACCGCATCGCCAACGAGCCAGGAGATGACAGTCGGCGCGAAGATGGTGTAGCCGAAGACCGATCCACCGATGAGCCCCACCACCAACACCGCCGTCCAGCGGGCGATCACCCCGCGCCGCCCACGCACGACCTCGCGCTCGCGCAGCGCGGGCCAGCTGTAGTAGGCGACCAACGGCACCGTCAGCAGCGCGGCGATGATGGCGGCGAACTTCACCTGGAACACCAGTGCCTCCATCGGGTGCAAGGCGACCACAGACATCACATCTGCCGGCCGGACCGCCGATGGCATCCGCGCGAGGAAGTCGAGGTACACCCGTTGGATGCCACCGATGTACAGCCAGCCGAAGACCACCGTCAGCGTCGTGATGAAGACCATGACGATCCGGAAGCTCCGCGAGCGGAGGGTGTCGAGGACGAACCGCAGGTCATCGTAGTAGCCGGTGAACTCCTCGGCCGCATCGGGGTCATCCTGCACCTCTGTCAGGAAGGTCTCCGAGGCGCGTGTCGTCCGATCGCTGACGTCGGCGGCCAGCGAGGGGCCCTGGGTCGCCTCATCGTACCGCGTTAGGAGTGCCTCGGCCCGGTCATGCTCACCCGCATCGACCGCCGCGGCGGCCATCGTCATGATCGCATCCTCGTCGGTGGATGCGAACGCCTCCGCGGGGGCAGATCGGATGCCCGCCGCATCGAGCGTCTCGAGGTCCAGGCGTGTGGGGTCACCCATCCCCACCTCGACCGCATCGACCGCGGGCAACGACCGGTACAGCCGCACCGCGACCGCGATCGCCGCCGCGACCAGGGCCCCCACGCCGACGGCCAGCCCGACGACCAGCGGGCGCAGGCCGAGCGTCCCGGCCCCCGCGGCCACAGCCACCCCACCCGCACCGGCGGCGAGGATGGGCTCGCGGCGATGCCGGCGGATGACCGCCAGCAGTGCATCGCCGCTGGTCCCGAAGCGCAAGATCGTCACGATGCGGCTCAGATAGAGGCTGAGGCCGTAGAGTGCGAGCACCGGGAGCGCCCACATCACCTGGGTGAACGGGTCGGGTGGGGTGAACATCGCCCCCGCGACGAACACCCCGACGGTCGCATGGCGCCACTTCTCCCGGAAGGTGTGATACCGGACCACGTCCGCGTACGTGAGCAAGCTCATCGCCAGCGGCAGCTGCGATGCGAGCCCGAAGGAGATCGTCAGCAGGACGATGAACTCTGTCCAACGGACGATCGAGTACGTCGGGGCGAACCCCGCATTCAGCGCGTTCTCCGCGAGGAATGCGAAGACGAATGGGAAGAAGACGCCGTAACCGTATGCCAAGCCCCCGATGAAGAGGGTGAGGACCGCGAACGCCAGCAGCAGCAGCTGCCAGGTGGGCACCGCTGCGCGCGGCCACAGATCACGGGCCCGCAGCGCATCGCGGGAGACGTAGATGAACACGGGCAGCGTCACGATGGCCGCGGCGATCAGGCTGATCTTCGCCTGTAGCAGGATCACGTCGAAGGGTGTCTGGGCGATGATCTGTACCGCACCAGCGACCTGTGACTGCATCTCTGCACGGGTGACCGCCTTCAGCGCGTCCCAGACCGCGAGGCGGAGCAGATAGAAGCTGCCGAGGAACATGATGACGAACACAACGGCGACCTTCTGCAGATCACGCTGGGCACTGCGCAACATGGCGCGGAACGTCGCCGTCCCGTCCCCGACAGCGGCGTCCACCGGGGAGCGTGCCGAGCTCATACCGCCCAGAGTTGCGGGTCGGTTATCAACGTTGTCAGGCGAGCAGGACGCGCCGGAAAGGGCTATACGGCACTGGCGGCGATGCTGGCGGTATGAGCGCGGATGATGCCGATGTCTCACCCGATGGTGGCGAGGTGGCCACCCCGGGTGATCGGCCATCTTCGCAAGAGGCGGCCGTGGGACCGCCGTCGGACCGGGAGATGCCGCTGACAGCGCACATCGAGGAGCTGATGCGGCGCCTCGCGGTCGTCCTCGGGGTCGGTGGGGTGGTGACGCTGCTGTTGTACCCCGGTGGGGACCTGCTGGGGGCGACAGCAGGCGTCCAGGTGCCGACGGCACTCGAGATGATCGACCTGCTGTGGAACCGGCACATCCCAGGAGCCCCCGAGCTGGTCGACCGGCGGCCACGGGTGTACGGACCGCTCGAGCTGGTGCTGACCGAGCTCAAGGTGGCCACCCTCGGGGGGCTGCTGGTGGGGCTGCCGCTGTTGGTGTATGAGACGTACCTGTTCATGCGCCCGGGACTGTACCGCCGGGAGCGGCGGTACTACCTCGCGGCGGTCCCGACGAGCCTGGTGCTCGCGATCGTCGGGATGGTCTTCGCACACGTCGTGGTCTTACCGGTGATCTTCGCGTACTTCACCGCCTACACCACCGGCACCGCCGTGATCGCCTTCGGCCTGAAGGAGACGTTCAACCTCATCATCCTCCTGATGGCGTACAACGCGATAATCTTCCAGATCCCGCTGTTCATCCTGCTGGCGATCATGATGGACCTGGTGACAGCCCGCTGGCTGCGACGACGTCGCCTGATCTTCTGGGGCAGCTTCCTGGGGTTGTCATTCCTCGTGAGTCCCGACCCGACGGGGATGGCGCCGTTGCTCATCGCCGCGACGATGATCGCACTGTTCGAGCTCACCCTCGGCGGGTTGCGCTGGACCGGTCAATGACCGCCGGGACTGACAGACCCGGTGCGGTATCCTTTGAGGTCGAGCGTCACATGCGCGAAGCCGAGGTCACGCAGATGCTGCTCCGCCGCAGCCGCGAAGTCGGGGTCGAGTGCGGCCTCGAGCTCGGAGGGGGCGACCTCGATCCGGGCCAGTCCGTCGTGATCGCGCACCCGGAACTGCTCGAATCCCCAGGTGCGCAGGAGCGTTTCGGCCTGCTCGATACGGTCCAGACGGTCTGCGGTCACCGGGATGCCCGTCGGGATCCGTGACGACAGACACGCCATCGCGGGTTTGTCGGCGACCGTCAGCTCCAGCGCAGCCGCGATCTCGCGGACCTCTGCCTTCGTGATGCCCTGGGCGAGCAGCGGTGAGACCACCTGGAGTTCATCGACCGCCTGCAGCCCCGGCCGGTGCCCGCTGCCGGGGTCCGACGCGTTCGTGCCATCACACACGGTCTGGATGTCCCGCTCGGCAGCTGCCTCGTACATCGCCGACAGTCGCATGCTCCGGCAGTGGTAACAGCGCATCCCATCGTTCTCGACGAACTGGGGGTTTTCGAGCTCTGAGAACTCTACGATCAGGTGCTCGATGCCGATCTCGGCGGCGACGGCCTCGGCCGCCTCGAGTTCGGCGGCAGGCAGCGTCTCCGAGCGGGCTGTGCATGCGAGCGCGTCCGGACCGACGGCGATGTGTGCGAGGGCGGCGACGACTGCGGAATCGACCCCCCCGGAGAAGGCGACGAGCACGCCATCCCGCTCACGCAGCATCTCGACGGCTGCACGGGCCTTCGCGAGCGCAGGGACGGAGGGGTCCTCCGATAGCGCAGGCACGGGCATGGCGGGCATGGGGCGGGGGGTGGCAAAAATCAGCGGGTGCGGTGTGTGCGTAAGGTTTTGCCTCCCTCGGTCGGATGCGCTGCCATGGAGCTCGAGTCGATCCGTGGGGTGGGCCCGAAGACCGCTTCCGCGCTGGCCGAGCTCCCCGATGCCACCGCTGCGATCGAGCGCGGCGATGTCTATCGCCTCGCGCAGGCGCCCGGCGTCTCAGAGGCACGGGCTGCGCAGATCGTCGAAGGGGCGCTCCGCGACCGCTACGGAGATGACAGCGACCTGCTGGGCACATCGATGGCCGCGGCGATCTACGATGAGCTGTTGGCCGTGGTGACCGACCGCGCGGAGACACGATATGGCCGGGCCCGCCTGCGGACGCTGTACCCCACCGCGTCGATGGACCGCATCGAGACGGTGCGGTCGCGTGTGGAGCGCGCGCTCGAGCTGCGACCGACCACGGCGGTGATCGAGGCATTCGATGGCCTGGCCCCATTCGAACGGCGAGAGGGGCCGCGGATCCGTGACCGCTGTCTGGTCGCCGGTGACGAGTCACTCATCGAGACGGCCACCGCACGGTACCCGGAGCTATCGGTGGAGGCCGCAGATGATGCGTCGACCATCGCGGACCTCGCAAGGGGGTACGCGGAGGTGATCGTCATCGATGAGACGTACGTGGGCTACGACCTGCCGGAGAACGTCGAGGTCGACCCGGCCGCACTCGAGAGGCCGACGGTGGCGGTGCCCGAGCGGGAGCTGCTCCAGCTCGTGGCGAACCGCCCGCAGATCGAGGCCGCACAACGGGTGTACGCCGCACGGGGGATCGACCCGCCGGTCGATCTGGATGCGCTCCAGAGGGCGGTCGCAAGTATCGACGCGGAGGGACAGGTGCACCTCACACCCGCGATGGCACAGCAGCAGGCCATCGCGGACGATCTGCAGGTGGCCGCCGAGGCGGGGGCACGGGCGGGGAACGAGCGACTGCGGGCAGCGATCGCAGACCGCGAGGTCCGCATCGAGGGGACCGACCTGCTCAGCCTCGCCGAGGCGGGTGCGACGATCGAGGAGCTGTTGGACCGCGAGCTCGAGGCGGAGTACGCCGCAGCGCTGGAGGTGGCGATGGCGACGGTGACAGAGACCCTCGGACTCGAGGATGATGGCGGCCTGCCACTGGCGGCACTGTTCCCGCGCGAGCCCACCTTCCCGATCGAGCCGGTCGACGCACGTGTCAGCGCAGAGGTGTCCGCCCGGCGTGATGAGGTGGCGATGGCGACGATCACCCGGCGACGGTCGGTCGCGGAGACGGTCGCCGAGCTGCGGCCAGAGGTGGAGGGGATGATCGAGACCGCCCTCGAGTGGGACGTGGACCTTGCGATCGCACGGTTCGCCGATGACCTCGACTGCACGATGCCGCATTTCGATGCCGAGGGGCCAGCGGTGGAGATCGAGGGGGGCCGGTCACCGGTGATGGGCATCCCTCAGGAGGCGATCGAGCCCGTGAGCTATCAGGTCGACGCGCTGAGCCTGTTGTCAGGGGTCAACTCCGGTGGCAAGACGTCGATCCTCGAGCTGATCGCGAGCGTCGTGATCCTCGCACACATGGGTCTGCCCGTGCCCGCTGAACGGGTGCGCCTGCGACCCATCACGGGGCTGCAGTACCACGGCAAGACCCAGGGGACGCTGGATGCAGGCGCCTTCGAGGCGACGCTGCTGCGGTTCAGCACGCTGCTGGATGGTCACTCGGGACAGCTGGTACTCGTGGATGAGCTCGAGAGCATCACCGAGCCGGGTGCGGCGGCGAAGATCGTCGCGGGGATCGTCGACGGACTGGCAGAACAAGGCACCACGGGGGTGTTCGTCTCACACATGGCGGAGGCGATCACGGAGGCAGCCCGCTCGGAGCTGACGATCGACGGCATCGAAGCGGTGGGGCTGGTCGACGGCGAACTGGAGGTGAACCGTTCGCCGGTGCGGGACCTCCACGCCCGCTCCACACCGGAGCTCATCGTCGAGAAGCTGGCCGATGAGGAGGGACATCCGTTGTTCTTCGAGCTGCTCGAGAAGTTCCGACCGGGGAACGATTAAGTACGATACTCGACCTAGCTTTGCTGATGAGAGACGACCCCGGTGAGGGGATGCTGTCGTGGGACGAATCGGTGTTCCGCGACGAGCGCGTCTTCGAGATCGACTATGTCCCCGAGACGTTCGAGCACCGGGAGACACAGCTCGCGTCACTGCAGTATGCACTGCGGCCGGCGGTGCGGGGGTCCCGCCCGCTGAACACCGCGGTCCGCGGGCCGCCGGGGACGGGCAAGACGACCGCGATCGTCAAGCTCTTCGGTGAGCTCGCGGGGCAACAAGGCGTCCGCGCGGTCCAGGTCAACTGCCAGGTGGACTCGACCCGCTATGCGGTCTTCTCGCGGATCTTCGAGGACATCTTCGAGTACGAGCCGCCCTCCTCGGGGATCTCGTTCAAGAAGCTGTTCGGGCAGATCACCGACCGGATCACAGAGGAGGAGGAGGTGCTCGTGGTCGCACTCGATGATGTCAACTACCTCTTCTATGAGAACGAGGCCTCGGAGGTGCTGTACTCGCTGTTGCGTGCGCATGAGACCCATCCTGGTGCGCGCGTGGGTGTGATGATCGTCTCATCGGACCTCGGGCTGGATGTGGTCGCGGAGCTCGATGAGCGGGTCCAGTCGGTGTTCCGGCCCGAGGAGGTGTTCTTCCCCGTCTACGGGATCGATGAGATCGTCGACATCCTCCGGATGCGGGTCCGTCGCGGGTTCCGTGAGGAGGTGATCGGCGCCCCGGAGATCGACCGGGTCGCCGAGCTCACCGATGCCACCGGTGATCTGCGGGTGGGCATCGACCTGTTGCGGCGCGCGGGGCTGACCGCCGAGATGCGCGGCAGCCGGACGGTGACGGTCGATGACGTGGATGACGCGTATGAGAAGTCCAAGCACATCCACCTCTCGCGGCATCTGCGGGGGCTGTCAGATTCCGAGCGAGCGGTCGTCGCGGCCGTCGCCACACATGATGGTGCCCAGGCCGGCGAGGTGTACGAGGCGTTCCATGCGGAGACAGACCTGGGGTATACCCGCTACAGCGAGATCGTGAACAAGCTGGACCGCATCGGCGTCATCTCGGCGGACTACGAGCCACTGGAGGGGCGAGGGCGGTCACGGCAGCTGGAGCTGGCATACGACACCGAGGCCGTCATGGACCGGCTATGAGCCTGGCCGAGGCGAAAGCGGCTGCCGCGACAGCGGCGTTGGCGCACGTCGATGAAGGGATGACGGTGGGTCTCGGGACGGGCTCGACCGCAGGGGCATTCATCGACCAGCTTGCGGTGGCGGTCGCCGACGGCCTGGCGATCACGGGGGTGCCGACCTCGCTGGAGACCGAACGCCGAGCACGTGAGCGGGGCATCCCGGTCACTCCGCTGGCGACCGTCGACCGTGTCGACCTCGCCATCGATGGGGCCGATCAGGTGACGCCGAGGGGGGAGGTGATCAAGGGCGGTGGTGGTGCTGTCCTGCGCGAGCGGCTGGTCGCAGACATGGCCGCACGGTTCGTGGTGATCGTCGATAGCACGAAGCGGACCGCCGTGCTGGATCACCCCGTCCCCGTGGTGATCGCACCTGTTGCCCGAGGTGTCGTTCGCCGCCGGCTCCAGCAGGCGGGTGCGGACCCCCATCTGCGGACAGGCGATGGCCGCGTGGGGCCGACGTTGACGGATGACCATGCGATGATCATCGATGCGGACTTCGGAGCCATCGAGGAGCCACAGCGGTGCGCAACCGCGATCGCAGCGATCGATGGAGTGCTCGCACACGGGCTGTGGCCCCAGCTTTGTGATGTGCTCATCATGGCCGATGGGGGCGGTGAGGTCACAGAGCAGCAACTCGGAGGTGTTGCGGAATAAGAGGGGAAGAGTGAGCCTACAGGTCTCGGGGCTGGACGGTCTTACGATCGTTGTCTCTGGCGCGCTGTGCGGCAGCCGCGAGGAGGTCCGCGACCTCCTTGTCGAGTGCATCGTAGAAGTCTGAAGCAACGTTCTGGTTCG